>JAABUW010000048.1_pt1 | contig 244147 bp, 191 predicted proteins | sample 5560081 | NCBI WGS metagenome assembly JAABUW01 (sample SAMN10711882, study PRJNA513363) | rock metagenome | isolation source: Antarctica rocks | place: Antarctica: Victoria Land, Knobhead sud
GCAGCAGTAGTGGCCATGTATGCGCATATCTATGGCAGCAGTAGTGGCCATGTATGCGCATATCTATGGCAGCAGTAGTGGCCATGTATGCGCATATCTATGGCAGCAGCAGTGGCCATGTATGCGCGTATCTATGGCAGCAGCAATGGCCATGTATGCGCGTATCTATGGCAGCAGCAATGGCCATGTATGCGCATATCTATGGGCCATGTATGCGCGTATCTATGGCAGCAGTAATGGCCATGTATGCGCGTATATCTATAGTAGTAGTAATGGCCATGTAAATAAATAATCCTGAGCGGCCCTGAGCGGCCCTGAGCGGCCCTGAGAATATTAAGCCGGTATTGAGAATCCTAAATAATCCTGAGCGAGCCTGAGCGAGCCTGAGCGGGCCTAAGCGGGCCTGAGAATTCTTACCTAGCTCTAAGCTATTTTAGCGCTCGCGAGCGGGCCTGAGCGCTCCGAGCAAACCAGGATTCTCAGAGTCGGTTGTACTTTTATAGATGAAGATAAAGTTTACGGAGCCTTAATAACGAATTTAATAAACTTTTTTAGATAAAAGAACGAGTATCTAATACGAATAATTTAACTACGATCTTTAACTTTTAATATAAAGAATTTATTTTATTTAAATAATTACTATCGTAGGGAGGCTTTATATAACTTATATTATTATATAATTTAAAAGGGCCTTTAGTATAAAAAGGAGCTCGAGCCGGCGAAACTTTATAATTATATTAAAATTAATAATATAATCCTTAATAATAAGGATATATTAAATATTAAGGTAAAATTTAAAACGGATATAAAAATAATCGGCCTCGATATAAACTAGGATAAATTAACGGAAGGGGAAAAAGAAGAAGACGGGGTAACGGATAATAACGAGGATAATAAAAACGCGATCTTTATAAAGTTTTAGGGCTTAAACGCGTCGTATTTTATTAAGGGGGCTAGGTAAAGAATAGTTTTTAATCTCTAATAATAAATATATACTCTTTAATATTTAATAAATAACGATAATTAATTAATTAGTAAATACTTTTAATAGGATTTGATTACGCCGGTATTATAATTTTATAAATAATAATAAGAAAGTTTATAAATAATCGTTTATAACTTAAGTTCTATTAATATTAAAGTAATTATTAATTATAATATTTCTATACGCGGCTATATTAATACGTAATGAATTTAGATTTTATTATTAAGATTACGGTATTAATCTAAAAGTAGAATAGTACGGGTATTTTAATAATCGATAGTTAAAATAAGGCGAACCAGACGTAATATTCGGATTTTGCGCTCAGACGTACTACCTGGAGGTTCCGTAGTAAGCAGAAGGCGCTAACCCGAAGGGGCTTAGCGAGCGGAAGCTAACCCGAAGGGGCTTAGCGGAGCTTGGCACATCTGAGGGACTGAGGCAAACAACCACCTGCACGACGGACAGCCGACGGACAGCAGGTCGTCGTTCGCCAGCAAGGCGCAGCAGACCGTCCTTCAACTATTTAATATATACTGAACTCTATGTTGAGTGAATTTTGCATCGTAGGACACAATATCGCGAAGTGCGCACTCAACTTACTGGTGGTCGACTTGCACTGATACTGTGACTGCTTTACCTTTTGAGATTTCTCATTTCGACTCTGGTTTGGCTCGGTATGATGGATCCTCTCTCACTCGCAGCTGGCATAGCAGGGCTAATCAGTCTGGCTGGGGCAACGCTGAAGGTTACCAGAGACTGTATTCATGAAGCAAGACATGGACGAGAGACCGCCCAGGAATTTGTGCAAGAGCTCGATATACTCCATTTTAACCTTTCGCGGCTTGATAAGTTTTTGAGAAGCGAGACCGAGGCGATTGGGCACTTTGATGATACTTCCGTGCTTGTGTCAAGTACACACGCCTGTAGGAACAAGCTGACTACTCTACACAATAAGCTGCTTGAGGGCTCTCAGGCGCGTCGCTTAAGTCTGCATACGCTGGCATGGCCGCTGAAAGTCAAGGAGCACCGAGACATGATCATAGAGCTCCGGGCTTTTGCTCATTGGGTTCAATTCGCTCTGACCATCAATGGCTGTACACTGCTTGCCAAGACATCGATAGATGTCCTCGACGTTCTAAGAAAACAACTCGAGAGCTTACAGATACTTCAGACAGTGGACGACCGAACACTATCAATGGAGCGATCGCAATGGGAGCAGTCACAGGCGTTGGAGAGATCTCAGGCCAGCGCGGAACGCAACAAAATCCTGGACTGGATCTCTACCGTCAAGCATCAACAAAAGCACTACGATATCTGTAAAGTGAGGGTCAATGGCACAGGAGAATGGTTGTTGCACGAGAGAGATTTCGAACGCTGGGCGGATGCAACTCAGTCAGGCAATAACATACTTTGGTGTCATGGCATACAGGGCTCGGGAAAGACCATGCTTACGTAGGAAACCCCTTCCCAGCATTAGCTCGAAGTAGTCATCATTGACGATATGCAGGACACGCGTCATCGATCATATCAAGGATGTTTTCGTCACCCCGAGAGTTGGATTAGCCCATTTCTACTTCAATTATCAAGATCGCCGAACTCAATTAGCGAATTTCGTTCTTGCAAGTATTCTTAGGCAGCTCGCCATGTCAATTGTCGAAATCCCAAGGCTGTTAGTAGAGCTTCAAAAGAGAATCGAAAGCCAGCAGAGACAACTCCAGCAACAAGATTTGGAGCAAGCCATTTTTTTAATCTGCGCGGACTTCGATCAAATATTCATCGTAATCGATGCTCTCGACGAGTGTGACAGTGAGCATAAGAAGAATTTACTACGATCCTTGGCGAGTCTGCAGAAAAATTCGTCTGTAAGAATTTTCTTGACCAGTCGTCCACATTCGGCACAGGAAATCACGAGAAAGCTCGGAACAACTCTTCAGGTGGAAATTGGCGCTACGGACTCCGACCTGAGAATGTACCTCTCTAGCAAGATCGATGACAGTGATAATGTTGATGTCATCGATGAAGAGTTCAAAGAAGAGATCATCATCAAGGTGATCCACGCAGCTCACAGAATGTATGTCCAGCAATTGTGACTCTTGTGCCTTGAACAACTTTCTTACAACTTTCCTATCGATTCGGAAGATAAAAGCTAAAAGCACTACAGGTTTCTCTTGGCTGCATTACAGATCAAGACCATTCTGAATAAGCAGACTGCAGGTGACATGGACGAAGCCTTAGAGCGATTGCCCCGCGATCTTGACGACGCTTTTACAGAGACATTGCAGCGCATTCGGAAACAATCCGACGGGCAAAACACCCTCGGCATGGAAACGCTTATGTGGATTGCCCACGCAAGAAGACCATTACTTGTTACAGAGCTGAGCGAGGCGCTTGCTATAAAGCCGGGCTCGACCTCTCTGAAGCCAAGATTCCGCCCATCACAGAAACGAATGGTCGACTGTTGTATGGGACTGGTCACGGTAGATGAAAAGAGTTCTGTGGTTCGCCTCGTACACTTCTCGGTACAAGAGTATCTTCACAAATATCGGGATGGAGTATTTGCCGATGGTGAGCGTACCATTGCCGAAGGATGCATTACATATTTGCTCTTCGAGCCCTTTACTCTTGGACCTCGCCGGGATGAGGTTGAAATTCTGGATCTGATCTCCAAAAACGCTTTCGTCAAATATGCAGCTCATCACTGGGGCTCTCATGTACACTCTGCTAAGAGCGAGAAAATTGACCAGCTCGCCCTTAAATTTCTCCAAGCTGAACCCCAGCGCGGATGCTCGCTCCAAACCTTACAATACTCGGCGAACCTCCGAGAGGAGTATTGGAACGAGGAGGAATCATGCTCCTGCAATGGACTGCACCTTGCCGCTATGTTTGGACTTGAACGCCTTGGCAAGCAGCTGCTAGGCGTCAATGGTATTGGTGTCGACGATATTACCAAAATGGGAACGACCGCTCTCATTCAAGCAGCAGCAGGTGGCCACAAGGACTTCTCGGAAATGCTATTGAGGATGCAAGCAGACCGAACAAAGGAGAATTGGTATGGAACGGCCCTCCATTGCGCGGCTGAAGCTGGGCAAGTGACTACAATTCTTGCATTGCTAGGGACTGGACTCAGCGTTGATATCAGAGATCGCCGCGGACGTACCTCTCTTCACTGCGCGACAGTATCTGGCCATCCAAGCGCAATGCGAGCATTACTGGAACATGGTGCCGAAGTTAATGCCATCTGCAATAAGAATTACACGTCCTTGCGCTACGCTGTCGTCTGGGAGCAGCCCCAAGAGACTGTGCGAATACTGTTGCTCAATGGTGCGAATACGGAGATTCGAAGTTCCCACGACGTCACACCACTCCATGATTCGGCCGTGATGAACTCCGAAGAGACGACCTTGCTTCTGCTTGAGTACAAGGCAAATGTACATGCCAAGGATATTCACCGCAGCACGCCACTTCACTTCGCAGCTCAAAGAAACCACGCCTCTATTGTACAACATCTGCTCGATCATGGCGCCGGTATCGACGCCAAGGCTCGTGATGGGGTCACCTCTCTTTACCTTGCAGCTGTAAATGGAGGCCAAGAGGCTGTCGAAGTACTGCTTCGTAATGGTGCAAACATGGAAGTGGGGGATGGGGAAGGCCTCACACCGCTTGATGTTGCTATAAGGGAATATCACGAAGCTATCGTGCGTCTGTTGATTGCCGCAGGTGCCAGAATGCACCAGAATACTTATTTTGCTACTCAATTTGAGAACCATCGCGAAGATAATACCAATGATACTGCACCGCAGCCCCCAGTCGTCAAACGTACCACCTGTGATCTGGGCCTGAACAAAGGAGCAGACGACACACTAGATACAAAAAGCAAGATCGTGGCACCTAAACTGCCAAGGCAGGCTTGTGATAGGTGCAGAGTGAGTACTTCTGGAGACACTTTTCTGAACAGCTTATAGCTAACTTCTTCGTACAAGATAAGTAAAAGCAAATGCGACGGTGTACGATCAGGGTGCAGACAATGTCTGGAGCGTGGGGTAGAGTGCAGGACTACCTCTCGTATTCGCGAGGAGAGACCTGAGTTGAAGTGCAACGATTGCACTGAAGTCTTCGGACGGCCGTGTGACCTTACGTAAGGCCTCAAATCCCTATTGTGCCCTAGAAAATGGCTGAGTAGAGACATAGCAAGCATGAAAAGAACCATGTCCGACCATGGAAATGCACGGAGGCTGATTGCCATCACGCCGGCTACGGCTGGGTCAGTGAGAAGGAGCGCGATCGCCACATCCAAGTCAAGCACAGTACCACGCCACCGAGACACAAGTGCCACCATAGCCCGTGCTCATACTCGAGTAAAAGAGAGTAATTGCAAGCAACATATGGAGAAGACCCATGGTTGGGTCTACACTAGACACAGACCTGTCAATGTTTGAGGTGGCCTGGATGGTACGACATCGGGACCATGCGCCCAACTGCAATCACAACTGCATAATAATCAAGCCACGCATTGTCATACCAAGGAAGAGACGGCTTACAATATGGTCACTAATGGAAGTGAAGCCGCCGCATGGGAAAAAGCCGAGGAGAACTTCGACTTTTTGTCTGGCGAAGCCCCATGGGAGACCCTTCTTGACCATCAAGACATACCTCCGGGTGGTGATCCCGTAAGCACGAATACAGCATTCGACCAATGGTACAATGACCTCATTCCATCGGACAGCACGGACAATAAAATTTCCGCTACAGATTTTGAGTGGCCGTCGACTGTCAACCCGTTCGAGCTCACACTCAAAGAAATGCCTGTTTCTCCGATGTCCCAAGCAGCTAAGTCGTCCATAACACTCTATCAGACTAAGAGACTTGATGACGAAAAGTACTTCCTCGGCGGTATCAAAGGTATGAAATGCCCAAGAAGACTTGCAAGAAAACGCGCAGAGAGAAATGGCGATCTTGAAGCCTCCTACGCTGAATCGTCTGTATTTGCATGCCAGCTTCCGACATCCCAATTCAATAGCACCATTGGGGACGAATACAAACAGCACATGGAAAGGGTACATGGCTGGATATATGTCAAAGCTAATCCGCTAGACGACCTGTATGCCCCAAGACCCGTTGTACCAGACGCTTTGGCCACAACGCTTGGCGGCGAAGAGGGGCCAGACTCATTTACAAGCTTACTACGCGATTGCAAAGTCGACCTCCTTGAGTGCTCTCAAATGCCGAAAGAGAGCTCACATCCTCCACAAGATGATATGCACGAAAACTCACAACCTTCGGCCAAGCAACTTCCAATCAGCCCTTCACCCTCCGAACTGGAGAATGAACCTCCAACCGTTCCCGAACCTCCCAATTCCGGATCCGAATGGCAACAAAATCTCCCTACCACGGTCCTCACCCGCAGGCAGATCCAGCTGAAATCGATGACTGTGAGGAGTATTTTCGGCTAGACTTACGGCAGGATTTGATCCGCCCAACACTAGAGCACACTGCTACGAGAAAACATGCGCTACGAAAAGCGTGCGAGAAGAAGAGGATGCTGAAACGACGCGAGGATTAAGATTGGTTTGTAAACGTGGAGAAGCGAGGTGAACTCTATGATGAGTGTGTATGAGAGTTGAAGGGCTGTAATTATACTGAGGAGATGGATTCGGGACATTTGGGACTGGAATGGGTGCTTGATGTGGGAATGAGTTGATGTGTAACCACCTACGTTGTTTTTTACTTAGGCTCGCCTAAGTGCTTGGCGAGCGGTGGGATTGTTTTACCGAGGTAAAGGCGTTGTTGCCTGCTGTACATTGATAATACAACGGAAATTCTTCGCTTGTTGTCAATCGAATATAGCATCGATTCTATACTTTTTTGCTGGAGAATATAGCACTATTCCATGAAGTAACCAATCTGTATTATTGATTTGATCTCCCCACCCACCATGTCCGCGCCCACCTCTTCCGCTCAACCAGAACATGAGATTTGGTATGAAGCCAATTGCCACTGCGGTGCTATTAAATACGCCATCAAGCTTCCACCGCTTGAATCTATGGAGATTATGAACTGTAATTGCTCTATTTGCACTAAGAATGGCTATCTCAATGTTTATCCTAAGCGTAAGGATATAGTATTCGAAGAGGGGGAGGGCGGGATGAAGGTGAGTCCATTCTGATCTCTGTCCTTTCTAATGCGAAGAGATGGTGTGATTATTGTGAGATTTGCGCGTACTGAGTTTTCCTAGGGCTATCTTTGGGGCGAGAAAAAGTGGGAACATTTGTTTTGTGGAACTTGTGGGAGCAGTTTGATGGTGGGGCCGCATATGGATGATCCGGAGGCGATGGCTGTGAATGCATGTTTTCCATGTGCCTTCCAATTAAGTTTTGAGCATCAAGGCTGACGCGTAGAAGGTGCGCATGATCAAGGGAGTTGAGTTGGATAAATTGAGGTATATATATTTTGACGGGAGGAACAAGATGGAGCCGAAATGGCCATGAGTGGGTGCTGATGGAGTTTTGGTGGTCGCTAATTCACCATTGGATGACGGGACTGGGATGGGCTCGACAGTCGACGGTTGCTATTTGAGCTGTATTTATTTAGTCTGTCATGCCGGCTTGGCATCAAGTCTTCTTTTACAAGTAAAATAGAAGCCGTCAAGCTATTCGGTGCGTACTGTAAAGACGTTCTTCCCAAGTAAAGTCGTTGGGTATGATGAGGGTGTCGTCTGCAGCCGCCACACTTCTGATATTCGATCACGTGACGGTGAGCCTTGGCTCATGTTGGAGGTAATGCATTGATGTAAGGATCTATAGCTCTGGAGTTCGTATAGTAATTGTTCACTGCTGTTATATCATGTTTCACTGGCTTTTAAGTGGTCTTTAGGCGCTCGAAGTTGGGTTTCATGTTCTGTCGTATACGCTTTCTAGAGTAGATTTCCACTTTCTGTATATCTTCAAGCTCCCTATACAAAAGCTGTTAACAATTTGATTCACGTAGTTCGGTGAATAGCTTTCTTACGTGCGAGTGAGTTGCCGTAAGACCATCATCTTAATATGATTCTCCGAGGATGACTATGGCGACGAGCGGCTTTCAGATCTTACTCGCTAATGAAAGTTTCAGAAGACCGGGTGCAAGCAGAACAGGATTATCAGGAAGAATGATATCGTAACAGAGACACTCCTCTAACTTTAACTCACTAATTGAACTCGGGCGTGGATTCCTTTTCCGATTCCGTCTCTGTGCAAAATTCTTATGAATACTCTTATTAACGTTGATGTAGGTATCCTTCCCTCTTCTTCTTCTAATCGTAGCACCTGACTAAGCCAAAGCAGGATTCACCCCCCTCGCCCCCGTAGGGCTGAGTACCGGGGAATTTTGTTTTTCTTACTCCGGGGCCTAGCTTTCTTAGGGTGTAAATGTTCAAATTATAATTCTGGCGGTGAAGGAAAGAGTGACACAAGATCGTCTCCTAAGTATGTTTGTCGGCCCCCAGACTTTTCCTGCAGACTTGCTTCCCACTAATTAAAGCCAGGTGGGGTAAGTTCGAACAGGTGCACGTTCTAATTGGCGATAAAAATAGCCGGACAAGCATCGACTTTCATCTAACCCGACTTACGCAAGCTCCGGAAATTGAGTTTTCACTGAAAGTCACTAGCGCCATCTGTTATCCTGGTCATAGAATTCAAAAGCGCGTGACTGCAGGAAATGTGATACTCCTTTGTTGTAGAAAAGAGACATGTCGGCCGTAAACAGAGTCATCAAAGGCTGGCAAAGTAGTGATATTTTGCCAGTTGAGAAGCGGAAACGACCGACCGCTGGTGACTATTTTGGTGCTGAAGACCCGCAAAAACGCGCAAGAGCAGAGCAGGAACAGAGCGTAGAAAGCGAGCAGGAGTACAAGATCCGTGGTAAATCTGGAGGTGGAGCTTCATCACTGAGTCCTCATCGTCCATCTTCTACAACCAGTCGCAATTCAATCTCGTCACCAGTCCGCGGTGACAGTCAACAAACAAACGAAACGTCAACATCAACGTCTCGACACAACGCCATTTACCCATTGAGCCTACTGTCTAGAAGTCCAGAACATCTATCAGACAAGATAGCAACAGATACAACTACCGAAGACCTGCCGGAGCTACGAAGAAGTAAGTAAAGTAAATATGCACTCCGTCACTCTTGAAGCCCCTTCACTCCTTCACCACATCACAATCGTCCTGAACATACCACCACTTGAGATACTAACGATAGTAATAGCTGCAAAGGAATTCAGGCTACAGCACTCATCGTCAGCAGGAGCAGCATTGCCTCGATCATCATCGACTGAACTTAAGCAGCCGAAAGCTCTTCGAGTCGATACAGCCAAAGTTATCAGTGACTTAGATCCTCGCAGCCCTGCTCACACCCCAGAGATGGCTAGTGAGCCATTGAGAGGTTAGTCCACTCCATTTTTGCAATGTTTACGGGTCTCTAGCCATGCATTCTCGGCCGTATCCTGACATTGTATTGCAGATGAGAGGTCCAAATATGCTTTCTCACTCGGCAGAACTAAGTCATCTCGCGATGTTTATCCAAAGTCAGGTAGTCCATTATCTCGTCGACCATCAGAGACAATGGCACCACCGCCCAGTGCCAGCACCAAGCCGGCAAGGTCCGAGAGTTCAACACCCAAACTTATAACTCCTGTGACCGCTAGAGATATCTCACTACCCAAGAAACCCAGCGTTCAGACCCAGGCTCCGCTTCTCGATACACTTAACAGGTTCGCCCAATCCATTCAATTTTCCGCCAGCTTGAAGACCCAACAAGACATGACAGCTCAGCAGCTTGCCATTTATGAGAAAGACCGACAGCGACAGAAACGACTCAGCAGCGTGTTTACTACGCTGGTCGAAGATACGGACACAAAGTTTGACGCCCTTAATCAGTCTTTTGCAACTCTCGAAAAGCATGCAGAGCAAAAGTCTGCAGATCAAGACCTGATATCCCGCGAATTAGCCCAAAAGCTTGAGACAAAGGAAGAGCAACCAGGTCCTGTGGTCTGCTGCTCTGACACATTAGCCCACGAGAAGGCTGTCCAGAAGCAGCTCGGCAAACTTCAAAGGGAATTGAAAGAGGCTAAAGAGGACATAGCGGACTTTCTTGGCAAAGTTAAGCATCTTGCACAAATCGTTCACAAAAGCGGCTTAGAACACTCAGAACAAGTCGTTCGTCAAAATGACCTAGAAAAGAGTCTCCGTGGTGTTGTTCACAAGGAAGATCTGCGTCGTCTGGTGAACAAGGACGACCTCGATCATTACATGACTAAATATGGTCTCGATCCTATGGAAAACAAGCTCGCCGAACACAGGGCGGATCTCGCTTGCGAGGTCAACAGAGTCGAAATTAAGCTCGGTGAATACAAGACCGATGTCGCTCATCTGGACAATAAGATTACCGACATCCTACTCGTGACTCAGGAGAGGAAAAAGGAAGGAGATGAAGCGAACACCCGTAACGTCAAGTGTTTTGAGGGCCTTTCCACCAACATCAGCAAAACTCAGGCCAACCTGTCGTTAATGGAGCAAACGACAGCTATGCTGAAAGATAATCAAGTTGCAGCTAGAATGGCCATCGATGAACAGGAACGAGCTTTTGCGGTTCTGTCCATCATCGTCTGTGGAGCTGGCGATAACGAAGAGCCTGGTCTAAAGAAACTGTTCGAAGATAATTCTCGTAAGCTAGCGAAGATACAAGAATCTACCGAGCAGCTGCGCGAGTCTTTACAAAGTCTTGGTGAGGCCCGTGCTGATGTGGCCACCGTCACGAATCAATCTTCTGTTCACGCCAATACCAAGCCTGACCCTAAGCTAAAGGAGGATTTAGTGGTCCTGCGAAATGAGCTCGACAAATTAAAGGAGGATCAAAGGGGAAAAGATGATTGCGTCTCATCCGACATTGAGAAGCTCGAAAATCTTGCGAAGGAGCAAGACAATAACATCGCACTTCTAAGAGAAGATATACGGCGAACTAATACCGAATTGGGCAGGCAATGGTCACAAACGCTGGCCCTTTCTACAACTTCACGTCCTACCCACCCCCCTACACCGCCAATCCAAAGTCGTGCTTTCACCCCCCAAGATGTAGACCACGTCAAGCTTCAAGAGCTGAATACCACTTTACAAGAGCTCAAGACCCAAACCAACGCCCTCGAGACAACGATTTCGGCCCAACAGCAAAAGTTCGATGGCCTGACTTCTGACCACGTGGTATCGTGTATGGTTACCCAAATGATACACCTCTATCCTCACCACCCAAACAGCCTACCAAATCAGGTGGCCCAAATGGGTATCCACATAAATCAAGTTGGCAAAAGGCAAGCGCACACGGACCACCACATAGTGCACAATCTTGATCCGTGGCGATTGGAAGTCAATAAGAAGCTTGATGCACGTCCCGCAGATACGCAACTTTTGCAATTGTCCCAGAACCACGATCACAGGATCACAGAACTCACCAGGGCTTTCAATGATACGCGCAACGATGTGCACACGGTCGTTAACAGGATAAATGCGCTCCAAACAGACGTTGAGAAACAGAAGGGTTCGGACTTAGCCATAACTGCAAAAGCATCATTCAATCAGTATCGTGATCAGGTCCTGTCTCTGATCAACCGTGTGGACGCGATTGAGGCCGGACATAACATTACGACTAGGCAATTCGCCAACACCCTTCATGTTGTCGCATCGGACGTCACGGCTTTGAATCATCACCTCAAGTCTTTACCAGATACTCCTAGCCAAGCTAAATCGAAGAAAGAAATCACAAACCCCAGCAGCGAGCCTGACTGGATTTTGGCGAACAGCGATGCGACCATCCGAAATTCAAAAAGCATCGACGCTTTCGGGAATGCGAGCGACGACTCTGACGTGCCCCTAAGTGGGCGGCAAGGGCGAAGCAAAGGAGACGCAGACGCAAGGTCCATTGACGAGAATCCTTTGGATAAATCGAGTGGCTGGGGCAAGCTTACTGCCTTTGTATCTCCGCGCAAGAGGAAGAGGCCCTCCGAGGCACTGTTCCTTGAAAATGGTGACCAGGACTCTCCAAGACGTGTGAATGGGAAGTGCATTTACACGGGAGAGACTTGAATTGACATTACGTGAAGCCGTCAGAGCTGCTTCCACACTGCTTGATAGGCAGCAAATTAGAACTACTGGAGGACGGAAAGAATGGCTACTTGTACACACTGGGTGCAGTTTGAGCTGCCTGCTAGGAGGCAGGGACTATGTGCTTGCGCATATTACGCTAACGGACTCTTTTGGAGGGCGTGCTACGGGGTTTTGAGGGACGCTTTCTTCCAAGATACCCCATACAGTATGCTACCGATCTTCACCAACGAGTGTGAGACATCAGTAATTGTAATTTCAGGCACTGCCGCTCTTGACGGCAAAACAGCATTTGTAGGATGCATCATTAGCTAGTCTTACATAAATGTTGGATAGAGGTGTATATATTGATGAAGCCCCACTCGCCTATTGTCGCCCGTTCCTCTTGCCATGATTGCTTGGCATGTTCCCGACTAGGCATAGCGCTGTGAAAAGGCTTGGCGCAAATTGTCTCTTGCTGCTTCCTCAAGTCCTCCCTGTATGTTTCTTCTCTGCAACTCATCTCAGAATGGAATCAGTTGAGTTACACCCCACTTCATTGAGTGAGTATCTCACGGAGTGAAAAGCATGATGTGCTATCGTTCTACTCAGTCTCAGAACTTAATTGATCAAATTGTTCGCTGATGCCAAACACCCATCGAACGTTACTGATTGCTTCCCCTCAGCTTGCCTTTAAAGGATGAGTACTGCAGAATCCGTCCAAATTCACTCCATCCGGTCGTTGCGCAGGTTGATTTTAAGCTCATCTTTGCAATCATTAATATTTGCAAGATCTTGCTTCAATTGCTCTCAGAAGTAAACATATTGCCTCGAGGTCAAGAATTCGGGTCCCGGTTTTATCGGACTGAAGCAATTCCTTCTACTTAGTCTTTCCCACTTCACTCTATCACTTCTCTTGACTCGAGTCCCACCTATAGGTTGAGCTACACTGCCAGACACGTTACCAAAGTGAGCTGCAAAGACCCTGAATCAATCTATTCTTGTGACAGGCTTAATTTTTCGTCACACTGCCTGGGGAGGAGTACTTAGTACAAGAGCAGCAACTCTCACCACAGCCTATCACTGACATATAGACGCTGCAATGCCTTTCCCACTAGGCTCTAGGTGACTTCGCTGGATTAAGCCTTTCATCTTCCTCTATACCCCAGACACCCTCTAGTAATTGCATATATCCAATCAACTCAAGCGAGATGGCCTATGTTCACAATCTTGGTGAGGCAGAGGCCAGTGATGATGACTCAGTTTCCTTGACTTCAACCGTACCAAGCTTTCACGACGATGACGAGGTCTACTGGATCGAGGACATTGTTGCGGAGAGAAAATTTGACCATTGCGAGAAAGAGTACTTTGTTAGCTGGAAGGAATACCCGGAAAGCGAGAACAGCTGGATACCTAGGGAAAATTTTCAATATGAAGAGATCTTCGACGATTGGCAAGCGCGGAAAATGAGGATCTCAAGAGGCGAAGAACCAGCATTTGACGTTCGAGCTTGGGAGAAACGAAAAGAGGAACTCGAAGAAGCTACTAAGTCTCGGAGACGACGCCGCGCATGGAAGAAGAGGCGTTTAAATGAAGAGCTGAACGACTTGTCTTCAGAGTCCGGGGACGAGGCTCGTCTTGCTCTTCGACAACCACAAGCCACACAGAAGCGGCCTACCCTGTGTCGAGAGTCTTCGACATTCAGCTATGAAGAGGAACCTGAGCAGGTGATCTGGACCGAAGATGAACAACGTACCCTGACCAAAGTTCTTCAAGAAGCCAATGGCAATACCTGGCCTGAGATATTGGGCTTGTACAGAAGTCACGGAGCTACAGGCCGGGAATGTAAGAACAGAAGCGTCCAAGACATAAAAAAGAAAGCCACGGAATTGGGCAACGAATTCATCGATGCTGGAAGAGAGCCTCCAGAGTGGCTCAAGCTCAAGAATATAGCAAAGGCCAAGAAGCCTGGCAGGTCGAAGGCTCAGAGCAGAGACAGTAGTAGGGCCTCTCGAGCCAAGCGTCGTGACTCAAGTGCGAGTGTTGATTCATTATTGAAGGAGATCAAGAACACATCAAAAGCCAAGAAGCCTGACAGGTCGAAGTCTAAGAGCAGAAACAGCGATAGTAATCCTCGATCCAAGCGTCGTGATTCTACTGCGAGTGTCGACTCGTTATTGGAGAAGTTCAAGCAGAAGTCTTCGAAGAAAGCAAAAGCGGTACCTCAAGAAGCCACTACTCTCAATGAGGAAACGGCGATCGAACAGCCATGGACCCCAAATTTCCCTCGCGCGCCGTCAAGCAAGGATAGGTCTGTTGCTGTCGATGCCCTGGGAAGTGCAGCGAGCCGCCTGAATGAAGTAAGTGCAGCCTTAGGATCAGCCCTGGATCCAGCTCCTAGCAAACCTGTAGCAAAGCAGCCTGGGCCAAGGAGCGCCGAAAATAGGAGCAAAAAAGTGAATACCAACAACGAGACCGCCGCTTCTTCCAACTCGGAACCTACACTAAAGAAAACCCCGCGCGCTCAACCCTTGCGGAAAAACATTTCTGGGATGGTGAGGCCTGCTGATTCGCCTACCATGGTACCGTCGCGAAGCCCGTCTAGTGAGAGAACCACAAAGCAGACCGCTACCCTTGGTTCAGAATCTGCTTCGATGAAGCCCATGAGTGGGGAGTCTGTTCATAGAAACGTTTCTGGAACGGTGAGACCTGCAGACACCGCTATCTGGGCGACATCAGTATCCACATCTATTCGAGCCGCATATAAGGGTAGTGAGCGTGCTAAAATACCTGTCGCGGACTCATCGCGACCCAGTTCTACTCCATCAGATCCGGTCAAAAGCAAGCGTGCGAAGCCAACTGCCGACGATTCACGACGATCTGATAGCATTGGACCAGATCCTGACAAGAATACCCCTGTTAAGTCACCTGTTACAAGCACATCACGAAACCAATCTGCTCGGTCTGGACCTGTACCAAGTGGGCTTGACATATCACCTGTGAAGGGCTCATCACTGGCCCCGCAAGCCCGGCCTGGAATTATAAAAACCGGCCCTACCAAGCCACCTTTTGCTGAGGAATCACGAACCAACGACACCCAATTAGAAACCCTCGGGTTTAAGCCTGCCAAGTCAGCCGCTGAAGACTCAGCACACTTCCAGGCGGCCCAATCGGCCCCTTCGAAAAATTGCTCTACTAGGTCACCGGTCGAGGCCCCTTCAAGGCATCCAGCTCCATCGGGACCCATCAATGGCGGTCCTGCTATCCTGCCTCTTGGAGATCCCTTACGACTACAAACTGTTCGAATGGGTTCTCCCCAATCCGTCCATCCAAATTCCTTAGAGAAAGAACGTATCCGCTCACCTACCAAGGCCTCCCCGCAACCTAATCCCGCACGCTCAGGGGTTCCTGGAAGTGTACCAGCGAGGTCTAGCGCTTCGAAAGCGAAAGACTCTGCTCCAAGAAAGCCTGTCCCCGGCGGAATCAAGATGACCGTCAATCGTAGTGCTGTGGTTAAGCCTCGTGGCCCAGAAGGAACGTTAAAAGCGAAGGTTAATGCCGAACAATCCGGGAAGCGTTGGAAGATTTCTGTCCAGAACAGAGTCAGAAGATACGCACAAAATGAACCGGCGCCGAATCCCGATGATATGGTTTTTCTGGATCCGAAGACGGGAAAGTCGTTGAGGACCTCATCCAAAACCCCAACAGTAGGAGTAGTCTCGATAGAGGCATCCGAGAAGGCTCTGTTGCAGTTACCTCAAAAAGCATGTACCGATAGGGAGGCAGAAGATCATACAGCGAAGGAGGTGGAGAGTCTGTTCATTGACGAGGATGCTATGATCATTGATCCCCCTGAGGTCGCCAATTCCACAAGGCCAATCCTTCCGCTACAGAAAGACAAAAAGATCATACCAGCCAGTACTACTTCACTTGACAAAAGGGAGATGACTTCGGCTCCTCGCTTGTATGCTGATCCTTCTCAAGTTAAGGCTCTATCAAAAGAATCATCTGGTCCCCCCGTCAATGCGCCTATTGGTCCAAGGCTTAGCATCAACCATTATGCACCTTCAACTCATTCAAGTGTCAACGACGACCTCGTAGCACCTCAAGACACAGCTCTTATACGTGACAATCCGTCCAAATTTACCCTTTTAGCCAATCCAACTAACCAACAGAAGCACCAGATGTACCAGACGACCGATTCTACACTCGTTATTGGAAATTTGTGGTTGGGAGCAGAGGTCGGACCGGAGATAGGGCCGAAACAAGATCTGCTTAACGTCAAATTCATGGGTATGGATCGCGCGACGCACAAAGAGCTCCTGAAGATCAAGGTTCCTCCTGAAACAATGCACTTCGACTTCAGGCAAACTTGTCTAGCGAGCGAGTATCTGAGCTTCTACCCAGCAGTAAGTCTGACTACTTCTCCCCGATAAACCCTCAATCAATGGCTAATCTTTCCAAGTCGTCTTTGAACTATTTTGGTAACGGTTTCATTTGTCCATACCCTGACGCAACAGCGGCCCTTGAGGTGCTGGCAGGTGTTCTTGCTAGCACACTGAGGGGCTGCATTTTCTTCTCCCCATTTTTTACCATGATTATGTACCCAATCGGATCGACAGCTTGGAGTGCCCTCGAAACCCAATTCCAGAAACTGCCTGATGGCGCTTTATTGAGATTTGCCGTCCGCAAGCCACTACCTATTGATACAGCGGATGGGCATCCGGCGCTTTCACAGCTAGCGAGCTCGAACGCTGGAAGGTTTGAGGAGATCGTGAATCATGTCAAGGCCAATCCTATCGCGAACGACGAGCCAAACGTCGGCGTGGTTTTCCGTGACATGTTCGAGATCGAGTATGGACACTTAATCGCCCACACTGCCCCACAAAAAATCGATCCTGTAAATGTCTTCTTCCTCTGCTTCATACCCCAAGGATGCGAACATTATGAGCTGAATCCTGCGAAGCGCATGGCCCTTCGTGAGAGGGTCTCTAAAGAGCACGATCTTTTTATCGAATTCTTGGAAGCAAATGGTGCGAAAGAGATCTACAGTATGCAGGATATCGGTTCAATTGAGGTTGCGAACAATGGAGCTTGGGATTATTTCTGCAAGAATGTTAGATCTGGGACTGTTATCGTAAGCTACATTGCACCACTAGACAGACTTTCATACTAATAGTAACCTCAGTTTCACGATTCTTGTATCCGCGTGGATCAATTTCCTAACTTGGCAAGATTGCTCAAGAACGGTGCCATCAACGTATGGAGGACCTCACTCTCGCCCATGGATGAGGCTGAAAAGCACCCTCATCTCTTCCGCCTCTTTCCACACGGCGGTGTAATCCTACTTACCGAATCGCTCATTTTGTACCGACCTCGTGAAGCTCTTCGTATCATCATGTGGTTCCGTCGGATCCATCTGCCTTCCAAGCAGAGCGGTACTTGGAAACTTGCCGCTCGTCCACGACTGCGCGAATGGCTACTCGATCTACTAGATTTATACGAAGACACTGGGAAGGACGTGTTCGGCCACGGAAAACAGATTATCGCTGATATCTACACTGAAGTGCTCTGGCTTCTCGAAAACCCTAATCAACCATTGACCTACTTCGTTTGCGACTTCGACTCAGAACTCCTAACCGACCAAGCTCCACTCGTCACCTCGTCCAGCCTTAAAGCGCTCCAAGCGCGTAAAGAATGGAAAGGCGACACCCCAGAAACTACTGAGCCCGACTATCACAATATTGGACAGAACGATGATCTCCTGATCCAATGGTTCGCCGAATGGGCAATCGTCCACCTCGACTCCTTCCGCAAGTTCCACGCCGTCCTCGGCTATCATCCATACGATGAGGTAGGCAAGAAATCCATCAAAGAATACGAGAATTGCTGGGGCCATATCGAAGTCCTAGATGCCGAAGATTGCTTTAAGCGTCATGCCGTTACTTCACAAGACGACCTTGACAAACTGGAATCCGAACGGCGGCGCAAACTTCGTGAAAATGCTCCTCGTATTAAAGCAGAGGCGCAGAGAGCGAGAGCTGAAGAAAGACAAGCTGCGAAGGCCGCGCTGGAGACGAGGATGAGGGTTTATAGGGATTGTGGCGCTAGCGAAGATGAGGTTTTGGAGGCGGGGAGGCAGTGGCTGAGGGACATGGGAGGGAGTACAAAGGAGATTAGGGATTGCCAGGTGGATATAGAGAAGGTTTTTGAGCTTTGGGGACCGGTTGATGGCCAGCGGGGCACTGGCGGTAGCGGTAAGGAGGTTGGACAGGGGAGACGGACGAGTCTTGAGACGGGTGCTCTGGATGAGAGTGGGAGCAGTCCGATGAATACCTCGTGAAATGGTGGGCAGGCAGCTCAGGCTGTTTCGCAAAAGCAAGACTTGCACTCTTGTGCTGAAGCGCGAGGAGTCAATGCCCATTTAAGTGGAGGGATATAGCAGGCCAAAACCGGCTTCTTGGCCCGCGCTGCGCGCAGCGTAGGAGGCGCGTGAGATGCACAACAGTCTGACAGGACAGGATAAGCAATAACGGTCATCTATTTTCTTGATCAGTGGGTTCATGAAGTGGCGGGACTGGGTTTTCAATGACAAGTCGAGAGATTCGTCCATGGGAATGTAGCCATGGATTTTGAGTCAATTAATACTCTAGTATCTAGGATACCAATCTGCTAAGCTAATGAGACGTTAGCTGAATTTTCTCCCTATCCCCACATGTCCGCACACATCTCAGGCACCTTATTGGCTCCCACACCAACCAGCTCATCGAAGTAGCTCAACAGCTGATCCACTGGCAACATGTCCACGATCCCTAAGCCCAGATACGAACTCCTCAGCACAACCCCACCCCACAAGATCCTCACATATCTCTCCTCCCCACCGGCAGCAACTTTGTAGATCTCAAAAACCACCTCGGCGCCCAACCCGGGCCATACCATTTCGTCTACCTGGAGAATAGAAAGTAACATGGCCAGACTGCCATCGTGACCGACGTTATGCCGGTACTTGACTGAACTAGCGACGCTGATAGAATCGCGTATGTTCTGTGCTAATTCGGCAATCCAGACACCATAGCTGGCAACGCTAGCGCGCAAGCTGTAGGGAGAGGCGCGGTAGATGTAGCTGTACTCGTAGAGGCCAAGGCGGAAGACTGCGTTTGCCATTTCGTCCGTGATGCAGGCCGTTGGGTTGGTGGGCTTGCAGGGTAGAGGTTTGGAGTGGCAGAGGCGCGAGGAGAGGTTGTCGAAGTAGTGGTCCCATGACTGGTGGAAACCGTTGTCGGAGGATGGGACAGCGGAGAAGGAATCGAGGGTGCTGAAGAGGGACTGGGAGGCGGTGATGTGCGCTGTCCAGTTTGGGTTTGTACTGCCGACGGCGTAGGTTGCGAGTAAGGCGGTGCTGGCTGGGCAGGGGTACGTGGGTTCGAGGGAGTCGATGCTTGCGGGTTGGATGTGGAGGGGGAAGGAGGTGGTGCTGTTGTACATCGCATTGATTACCATGCCAGCGACTTGAGATGTTATTACATTGTTTGTCACTCTGTAGGCGACCTGTTTGCCCGGTTCGTTGGGGAGGAAGCCCAGCATTTCGTGGTAGACTGAGTAGAGATCCTTGCCATGCTGCCAGCTGTCGGCTAACCCCCCTCGTGTGATCTGTGGGAACTGGCAGGTCCCATTGAAGCCTTGGGGAGCGAATGGGTTGGAGGGGCTTGTGAAGACCGACCAGTAGGTTGAGGCTGAGCCATTGCCGTCTGGGTTGAGAGGTTTCCCGTACGTGAAGAGACCCTCGTCGTTGCAGTCCCAGGTGTATGGTTCTTGGGGAAATGTATTGGCGGCGTAGGGTGTCCGCTTGTGATGTCTATGTATCTAGAGGTAGCGACGAATTAGCATATGAACCGAGCCAGCGCTACCGATCATTGGAAGGGTTCTCGTCCTTGTAGCTACGCTGTTACAAGGGGACATACCACTTCGACGTATTCCAACGTGTAGATCTCTGAAGGCTTGACATAGTCTCGACTATTCACATGCGGCATATCGCAGTAGTTGTATCCTCCATAATAGCTATTGCCTGCTGGCGCATACGAATTGTCGAAGAGGAATCCGTACACGCCAGAGCCATTGATTACAGTACTGAGGTCGTCAATCAGCGTACTGGTAGGAGAATTCCAGAGTCCGTCAACATGAAAATCGATGGGAGCGGACGATATATCGTGGGCATTGTCCAGCTTCAAAGTACCAAAGGACGGAAGGAGGCCTGTGCTATGGAAAAGGTAGATGGTGGCCCATGAGGCGAGAAGAAGCAGTGAAACAACGACGTTGGAGTGGGGGCTCATGATTCGAGATGGTCAGAAACATGATAGTGATTAGTATAGCATGAAGGACGAGTATCCTTCAGCCAAAGGTTGGCATGTTCTCCGTGGATCGGTGCAACGTGCAGGACCACAGACCGTTCACTGGCTGGACGTCTGTTGCTTTCTGGCATTGGCATTGCGAGTCCTAGGAAGCTAAGTGGGACCACCAGAGACCACAAGCTGAGGCAGTGAGCTGTAAATCATGAGCAGAGCTACAAATACATCCAGAGGGCCATTGTCTAAATCTGGCTCGAGCCTCTGAAGTATATGCGTGTCCTGTCCACAAAAAGTTGAAGTGGAGAAAATTGGGGTTCGCTGCGATCAGGAACACCGACCTTACAGGAATCAAGATAGCTCAATAGAAAGACGATTTGGGATAGGATAAGCGGTAGCACAATTGTAGATAAATGGCTGAATTAGAGTTCGTCAAGCAAGTCCGTCATCGTAAGGCTTGTACTCGTAGAATTAGAGAGGCTCAAAGTTGAAGGGGTTGGAAAAAAGGTGCTAGGTTGGAATTTCGTGGTTGGACCCATAAGGTTTGTAAGGCTCAAGTAGGGATAGCGGTCCTGTCCAAGCTCAGTCCTCCAGCATCGTCCTGTTCACAAGGCTCACTGCGAAAGGCTAACTTTGTCGGGAAAATCCTGCGGGTGCCCTGAAGTGATGGTCAAAACACGCCGTAAAGCTGCTCAGGCCCACCAGCCTCGAAGCCAATTGAGAACGTGAACGACGCGCAATGTTGTGTAAATTCGATTATCTTTAGTAGGGTTACTACGTCCCTTCCAAACGATATAAGTAGAGCTCTCTTCAATGGCTTCTGTGCTATTTCATTCACAGTCTCTCCTGTTCCCAATTTGTCTCATCTCAAGTAGAGAAAGTTCTACAGTGCCTACTTCCACCTCTACTGTTCCGATTGTCTGCATTTCCTAAATCACAAGTCCCTCTTCATCATGGGTCGCGTTGTACGACTCGTAGGCAAAGGCATTGGCCTTGCCTCGGAAGCTATGGCTGCTCGCAAGGAGCAGAACGCAAGAGACAAGTCGCCAGGACCGGCTGCTACAAGCAGTGGAAGAGTACCCTCGCCAACCCCCGGATCAACCTCGAGACGAGACGCAAACAACAACGTGCCCTCTTACGCACCTCCTGCGTATGATACCTCGGACCCATCCTCGTCGCAGTATGGGCTTGTTGAAACCAGAGACGACCAGCAAGCTACAGAATTGATTGAGAAGGGTCAGGCTGTCCCGTACAATCCCAGCAGTATGGAACTGGACCCTAACGAAGCTGAACACTTCGAGGACTACGAGGCAATGTGGGAGCTTGACGAGGCAGCGGCCATCCAGGACCTTTCATCGACCGTGCTAGACGGTTCCAAAGACGACAAAGACAAGCCAGACGTCCGCAAGTAGATACGGAAATTCCTCACTGCACACTCAGCACCCTCAATCGCTCCGGCCACAAACCCATTGCCATGTCCAGTGATCATTCCACAACGCAGACCACATGCGAAGAGCCGTGGCTTCGTTCACGCTTACGCACCAGTACTTGAGATTGCCGGCATTGACCAAGCCACATTCATGGACTTCCTAAAGACCTTCCAGAAAGCCAGCCAAGCATCTCCAGTCTTCCAAGTCGTCTTCGTCGCCGGCAACGTTATCGGCTCCGTAGCCTCCGTCACAGCCATGGCCGCGTCAATGTGCATACAGGCTACCGCAGGAGCAGCAATAGTAGCACATCTACGATACACGTAAACTCTTCCACAAGGAAGGTTCCCCTTGCACTTGAACGCTCTAGCTTACACTCTCCGAGTAGAACCAAAAACTTCCTCATGGAAATAAACATCCACTTCCTCCACCCCCGCGGCCTCCACGCCCTCCTCATCTCCTACAAATCCTCCGAACGCTCCTCCTTCTCCTCCGCCCCAACCGACATCTCCCACAGCATCGCCTCCTCCATTTCCCCCGAAGGCATGGGCAGCAAGATGAAGCAAAGCTTCAAATACAGCGGCGGCAAAACCCACAGCGAATCCGAACTTCCTGTCTTCGCTCCCTTAATCTTTCCAGACCTCGATGCAGCCGCCGAGGTCGACAGTGAAGGCGAAGAAGCGAAGAAAAAGCAAAATGCATTCAAAAAGAGTTCGAAGTTCGTGTCGGAATACTTGGACCGCCGCGCCCATGACGACCCTACATCCTCGCTCGCCGCCCCTACAGACAAAAACTTTGCGTCGCGCTTCTCGGACCCTAACCACCCTGTCAGCAGCGGCTCTCTTGTCTCCCTCGTCATAGGTGGGAAAGTCGATCCGAAGGGTTATAGACGGGCGCACCCCAAGGGGCCCATTGGACGGGCTAGGGTGGCTACGGGCACGAATAAGCCGATGAAGAAGCTGTTGACCCCAAATGTGCTTTATCTCATGATTGTGAATAAGCCGAGTGAGGCGGAGATTCCACAAGCAAGGATGCAGATGGAGAGGGAGAAGATGGAGACAAAGGCGGGGAAGGGGAAGCCGAGGCAGGAGATGGAGATGGAGATAAATTAGGGTGTTTATGAGTAGATTGTTCGGTACGATTGACCAATAATTGCTACTGTTTGTGGTTTGCGTGCTTGTCAATAAGCTCAATTCGATTGTTCTTCGAGGCTATCACCCGGCTTTATCTTCGGCTGCATGCCATTTCCAACATCAGCCCAACCAAGGGACTTCTTAAAATACAAAATCAGCTATGATAGTCGCTCATTGCCCTTCGCATTATTCACTTCCACGCTTTATTTACCACAGCACTTTTAAGGGTAAGTACCGGATTCTTTCCCCAATCGTATGCCCATGCCCGTTCTTGGAGATTTACCCATAGCTTTACCTCCCATCGCCAATCTCGGTGTTGGTAATTGTAAGGACTCTGGGATATATACGCAGCCTTGATTTATCATCGCCTTCATGTCGGGTTTCATGTGCAACTATTTGCAACAGCTGTGGTAGCTTTACCCAACCACCCGCCGCCTTCTTGAAGCATGCCACTAGTGAACGTCTCGTTCATGGCCAGCCCCTTCTCGATATCATTGCACTGATTCCATAGCACTTACCCATCAATCCATCCCTTTCTCCCCCCCCTTCTGCTCCCCTGCACTTCTCGCCTGCGCAAAGCTCGCCGCAACAATAAGCGGAAATACCACCGTCGCCTCCGCATAAACCTTCACACTCGCCCCCTCCGCCTTCAACTTCCCCCAACTGACTGCCTCATCCGGCCGCGCCCCTGCGTCGCTGCCATCGAATTCCTGCGCTGTGTTGATGAATACTGCTTCATCGGCGCCATTTCGCATCAGGCACGCGTTGGCTATGTGGTGTTTTACAAGGCCGCCGCCGAGAACGATCATACCGGCGCGTGCGGCGGATAGGGAGAGCGAGTTGATGCGCCGGATGTCGCGGGTTATGTCAATAGTTAGGTAAGAGGGCGAGGTGCGGAAGGTGTGGAAGTGGAGCATATCCCCCAAGCTGCCGTCGGTGAGGGCGGGGGAGAAGATGGGGATATTGTTTTTATAAGCCCAGTAGAGGATCGATTCCTCATGCTTGGGATGCTTGCCGATTTCCTTGCCGAGACGCGCGATTACGGTGCTGGGGGTCCAGACGAGCGGGAAGGAGGAGGTAAGGGAGGCTTCTTGCTCGGCGAACATGGTGGAGAGGATTGGGACGACCCAGTCTTCGAAGAGACAGTAGTTGTCGTTTGGAACCATTAGGTTGCCGATGCGATTCATGCCTTTTTCGCGCATAGCGGCGCCGGGGGCGGAGAATGAGGAGAGGTAGGTGGGCGCGAGGCACTTGATCAGATCTTCCTCGACGCCGCCAGCCGTCGTTACGATAGCACTAACGTGCTTATGTTGCACGAGATACCGTAAGACGGAGCGCAGACCGGAGGATACGAGGTTGGAGGTGTAGCCGAGGAAGATGGTGCTTTTGGCGCCTGTTTCGGGGCACCGCCAGTCGATCATTTTGTTGATTATTGCAGCGGCGTCGGCGACGGCGGTGGCTTGGAGGCCGGTAGTGGACATTTGGGAGACGAGTTTCGAGAGGGTAGAGAGTTCGATGGGGGTGTAGGTGTCGAAGTCTATGCCGGAGACTTCGAGAGCGGAGGTGGGGACCGGGGTGGAGGGTTTGAGGACGGCGTCGGTGGAGAGGGTGGGGGCTGGGTTGGTGGTGGTGGTGGTGGAAGTGGGCTCTGCCATGGTGAATTCCTTGGATTCAGAACTCTTGGAGGGATGGTTCTCGATGTCTTCAGCCATTGCTGCTATGTGAAAAAGACTCGTAGAGCTCTGATAGGAAAGAGTATGATCTCTTGTAGAAGGAAAGCAATATATAATTGTGAAATATATCTTGCAGAATTTGGCATAGAATTATTGACAAGTATTTCGAGAGATTGCTGTAGTCATTAGATAGCAAGACTAGACTATTTGGGGTGCCAATTTATCATTTCCTAGTCATGAGACGGTAATTGTGACACTCCAATCCCATAAGAGCCTTGCTATATATCTTGCTTTATGCTCAAGGATTTCCACAACGACTGCTTTTTCTTCACAAATAAAAACAGAAGAAAGTAAGACAATATCTCTGTTCTTGTCCAGTCTCTACAGAGGCCTTCAATCGGGGTCCCAATCAAATCCGAGATTCAACGGTGGAAAATATGTCCCACAGCCAGTAGGCTGGAATGATGTCACAGTGGGTTCCGATGGATTCTTATCGATGCGGGAAAGCAACTTGCCGTTATGGCATTCTGGTTTGCTATACCTGTTGCAAGTCTGTCTGACATCAATGGTATGTGCGAGAAAATGCTCTAGTTGGTGCTCTTGAGCAGCCAAAACATACCTTAGCGAAGACTCTCAGGACGCATTAGCGTCAATTACTAATCGGGTAAAGCGTACTTTCCATCTTTGATGGCGGCACCAGCGGTATTCGGGCAAGTCTTTGCAAAAAAAGCTACAAGCTCAATTGTACCATTGGTTAATATCACTTTTCAGTAAATGTCATCTATCCTACTTCCTAGGTTGGATTTGTGTGAACTCTCTTCTTTCGTAATATTTCGTTATCTGATACGTCACCCTACGCCTAATCAAGAAAGCCCAAGCGTTAAGGTGCATCTCGAGTCACCGTTTCGATCTATGCCAAGCACTTCTTCCCTGCCCAAAGCCTCAAAACAACGTTCTTACGACGTTGACATAAGATTTAGTGCTGCCGGCACTCAAAAGACGTCTGCATACCTCCGAGGTTTTGGACGTGTTATCTGTTGGAGCGCGAGTGATTGGCGAATGGCGACGCGACACCTGGGCTTCTGTGACGTTCGCAAGGTCCTTATCTTCTTTCCTATGGGCTCCCTTGGATCTACTAAAGTGGGAAATTCCCAACCTCATCTGTTTCGATCCTGGCTATAAAGTACTGCTGCTGTTGTATGGCTTCTGGAGCTCGCAAGCTGAACCTGTCTGGGAGCCAGAACGTCAAAGACAAGCTTCATGCGGCCACTATCTCCTGGCGTGGGTTCAACGCGTGATCGCTTGTTCTGCAGAGGTCCCAGCGCTCAAACATCCTCATCGTGCACCGAAGTCTTTGCACAGAGATCCCATCGGTACTGAAGCTTCGTGGGGACATGCAGGTACAGATAGGCGAATGTCCACTTTTGAAGAAAGCAGGCCTCTTTATGAGTTACCGGCTGCTCTCCGGCCCTTTTCAGATGCGAATGGACTGATCTGTGCTCGAATGATTGGGGAGGTGAACAAGAAAGAGCAAGGGAATCCAGGTCTTCGTCGCAAATCTACCCTCTACAACTACACATGTGCATACCCGTATATTATGGAAGCCTCAACAGCAGTGACGATGTTATTGCACCATGCTACGCGGATAAATGTCCGATATCGGGGCCCATTGCGTGCGCAACTGTAACGGACGCAAAGATGCAGTCTGTAATGCTGTCACAAGTCGATTGACATATTAACGCCAAGTCGGCCAAAAAGCCTATTCGATCATTAGCTGCAGGAAGAAAAGAGATGAAGCTACTAGAGGCCGGCCCACACCTGAAATCGACCACCTGCAGATGTGCCTACGGTGCCTGCATTGCCATGTCACCTTACAGAGTTCAGCTCAACTAATGCTCTAGGAAAGAATCGGAAAGCTTCCTCCTCGAAGCACGGCCCCGAAATCCGAATGTTCGAAGGATCACGGCTGAAGGGAATGGCCAGAGCCTAGAGTAGGATATCAGGCTGCAATTTGTGAGTGGTGGCAGATTTGCGCATGCTTTGACAGGCAGATCTGACCTCTTCTGATTGGACGAAGATTTCTTCTTATCGTGGTGCTTTCGAATTTTGCATTAGCGTACCCGGTCCATGATGCAAAATGGCTGTTTTCGCCTACTCCGCGTCCTTCACCTGGTCAAGGCGCTCGCTCAGCATCCTTTAGCATCGTGGGGGCCCCCTCGGCTCCTTGTTTGCCTTTAGCCTACCGCATTTTGCCCTGTCCCGCGTGGCTCGGGAGGCTCTTTCGCAATTGGGTTGGTTCATGCTAGCCCATTCCTAAGATACGAAATGTTATCCATGGCTGCAATCAGCGCAATCTTTGAGTTTGATGACCACCCTCTCTTCACCTTTTGCGACCTCGAATTCCTTCGATATGCAGGCGAATGCAGGTCTTCCAAGCCCCGGCTCGCTTACCCCACAGCGCCCATTGGTCAAGAACCAATGACAATGATCACATTATTCTAGAACCAACCGGCTGATGTGCAGACTGTTTGACAATGGATCAGACGGGCCCGATAACGCTCATGCGTCTCATTTGTCCTACGCGCATGTTTTTGAACCATATCGCAAGCACATCCCCATCCCCATCCCCACTGTAGCAGCGGGTGGAAAGAGTTAATAATCGACTCGATGTGTCACCTATTCGTGAAGCAAACATAGCTATAAAGTCCTGCGAGGTCCTCCAATCCGACTCGAGACTTTATCCACTTGATTCCATCGCGAGTGCGAGAGCACCTCTCCCCCTTTCATCCACACCCTCGGAACACCGCCATCATGTCGATCAACTACACAGTCCAAGAGCAAAACCCCAAACCGGACTGGCTCGACACCGGCGACAACGCATGGCAACTCACCGCCGCGACCCTCGTGGGTCTCCAATCCGTCCCCGGCCTCATGATTCTCTACGCCGGCATCGTAAAATCCAAATGGGCCATCAACAGCGCCTTCATGGCCTTTTACGCCTTCGCTGCCGTCCTTATCTGCTGGGTAATCTGGGGCTACAAAATCGCCTTTGGCGAGCCCATGATCCCCGGCCTCGCAGGCATCCCAGGCCCCGCCCTATCGATGGAGTACGAACTTACGCAAGCCATACTCCCCACCAGCGGTATCACGGCGGCCTTCCCAATGAGCACAATGGTATACTTCCAATTCGTCTTCGCAGCCATCACCCTCATCCTGACAGCCGGCGCGCTCCTCGGCCGCATGAACTTCCTCGCTTGGATCATCTACGTCCCCCTCTGGCTCACCTTCTCCTACTGCGTCGTCGCCTACTCCATCTGGGGCGGCGGCTACCTCGCCGTCCTCGGCACCCTCGACTACTCCGGCGGTTACGTCATCCACGTCGCGTCCGGAACCGCAGGCTTCGTGGCCGCATGGTGGGTCGGCCCTCGCCTCGACGCAGACCGGCAAGACAACCGCCCGAGTAATATCAGCAACGTCCTCATTGGCGCAGGCATCCTCTGGCTCGGTTGGAACGGCTTCAACGGTGGTGATCCCTATGCCGCCTCGACAGACGCTGGCGTCGCGGTTTTGAACACGAATATTTGTACGGCGATGAGTATGCTCTGCTGGACCATGTGCGACTATTTCTACTACGGCAAACCCTCCGCCATCGGCGCCGTCAACGGCATGATCACAGGCCTCGTCGCCATCACTCCCGGCGCGGGTTTCATCGCCGGTTGGTCTGCCATCGCCATTGGCTTGGGCTCGGGCGTCGTGCCGTGGGCGAGCATGAATATCCTGGGCAAGAAAGTCGCATTCATGCGCAGCGTCGACGACGTCCTTGGTGTCTTCCATACCCATCTCGTCGCTGGCACGCTCGGCGGCTGCGCGACGGGCCTTTTCGCGACGACGTCGGGGAGTGCGGCGTTTGGGCTCACAACCCCTGGTGGTGCTATCGAGGGTAATGGCGTCCAAGTCGGCTATCAGATTGCGGGTGCTTTGTTCGTTGTCGCGTGGAACGTCGTCTGGACATCGCTTATTCTGTGTTTTATTAAGTATGTATTGCGCATCCCACTAAGGATGAGCGAGGAGGCGTTGTTGGTGGGTGATTATCATTGTCATGGGGAGGAGGCGTATGTTTTTGGGGAGGGCACGAGTGCGTATGTTAGTGGCGGGTTGAGGGGGAAGGAGATTCAGGGGTTGCCGTTGGGAGAGGAGAAGGGAGGGATTATTATGGGGAAGAATCCGAGTTTGGAGGTTGTGGGGGGGAGTGCGAGTGGGAGTAGTGGGCCGGCGGGGGAGACGAAGAGGGATTAGTGGAGGGGTGAATGTGAGAATGATTGATACCCAGGTGGTCTTTTTTTCCGTTGTGCGGTTTTTGAGGGGTAAAAGTGGGAGACGGGAGTTTTTAGTGGTAATAGATAATTAATATACTTCATACTCAAAATCGTACCTCTCTCTTCGATGATGTTGCCACTGATGAATGCCGTGCTTGCAAGCAAGTCTGGTCTGCCATCTGGGAAATTTGTGAGGACGGAACGTGGCCAGATGTAAGGACACGTCTCAGTTGAGAGGATCGTGTCCTCTTATGTGCCTTTGGTGGGCGCTCTGAGAGTAAGCGCCACAGCCCAACCTTATGCCACAATTTCCCTAAAGGGAGCAGCCAGAACGAACCTCTACCTAGCCTTGCGCAAAGGCTAGTGGTGGTGTTCTTGGTGATGTGATGGGATGGTCACTGCAATACATGATTGCATCGCACTATACTGTGCTCGGTGTTTCATGATATTTTTCCTTAGCGGCCAATTGTGTAGTGCGCTCAGGTGTGATGGCCACGCTTTGAATGTTGTGAAGGAGGTTTGCGTATGATTTGCTGCTGGGTAGTTGGTGCAAGGATGCGAGATAAGTTGTCGATGCCGCACGGAAAACCTGTGATTGTAGTGGTTGGGCATTGACGATGGAGTGTTAGGTGGAATGTTGAGGTAGTCTTGGGTCTTTTGTTATTCAGGAGGATTGTCAGTTTGGACCATCGTTACATGATCGTACATATGTCTGAGAATATCAATCACGAGTCTCGTTGTTGAGCGCACTTATGAGAAAGGAATGTGTCCTCTCGAGTTGGAGACGGTGAAGAAGAAAGGGGAAAGATGTGGAACATGGCGGAATAGATGAGCCACGCACGCCACGGTGAGCGCCACAGGAAAAGTTCTTCGTCTGGGCATGATGATTAGATTGGGAAAGAAAAGACGTCATGTGGGCTTTACGAGTGGGATATAGGCCGACATTGATTGAATCGACAGCGTATTTTGGGCGCTACGTCGTCTTGAGTGAGTTGATGGGCAGAGAAGGCGACTTAGCTCTGGAGCTGCGTAGGTCATCAAGTAAACGTGACCGAAAGCTCGCTCCAATGGAGCTGTTGGGTCTTCCTAGTTATGATGTTGTGGCCCAAAGTAAAAGCTCTTTCTTCTCGATGCAGAAAGTATCCGGCTTTGTAGGCTCAGGCTTTGCAATTCATTGAGGAGCTTTGTCTGTACACGTAGAGGGTGATGAGCTCGATAGGGCTCTTCAAACCATTGTCGCGCTCTGTGGCCATTTGAGCTAGGTTGTCATGCTTGGGAGAACGGACAATGGGCTTGAGTGGTCTGCAAGGAATCTTCTCTTATTTTAAGATCATCTGAGGCGGAGTCCAGATTCGAGGAGCTACCAGCTCACTCTATCTCGGCTGCCTCCGATGTATCTGATATCAGTGGTCTCCTATCAGTGCTAGGAATGGATCGGACTGTGAATAGAGGCCTAGTGTTCTCGGCCATCGGAAAATTATCCACGATGAGAATATTGAAGGCAATATTGGTTAATACTCTTGGCCGATAGAATCTTCCTCTAACGAGTCTTTGGTTGGAGCATTGCAAAAAACCTACAGGCAGTTTCATTACTTTATTAAATTCTCGTTCCGGAAAAGCAATTCCATCTGCCCTGGTATTTCGAATTGCTCGGCCAATCTTAGGAAACAATTAACGAGCTACTGATCGTTCATAATTACTTACTCTGACGCTCTCTCTTCGGTCAAGTGCTGTGCAGTTCGGAGTCCATGTTCGCTAAGACGGTGAAAGCGACCAATTTCCTTATATTTATTGATCCCCACCTTCAATCTAGGAGCTTTGTTCATGTCTACTTTCTTGCAGCCTCGAGGGATGGTTGTACTAGAGATTCAAAGGCTGTGATCATGGATCATGATTTGAAGATTTGTAATCCCTTGTATGGAAGGCCCATTTTCGTCGAGTAGGGATATTATCCCCTCATTTCCTTGTGCATCCGTAGATCTGATTTTGGGGTCAGTCATATGTGCGACTCACAATATTCGGGATGGTTGTTTGTGATATGAGGATGGATGGCAATGCACCTAGTACTAAAATTGCGATCAGTACAGTGGATGTGTACCACAGGAATTAGTCACCCAGGATGATGAGGGATCCATGGCAACCTATACTTCTTAGCCTTAAGCTGTCACATTTGATGATTTTGTTGAGTGGGAGCCTATCTCTGTGGAGCAAACACAGACTTGACAGGTGCATGTGATTGGAGTTGTCGTTGTTCTCTTGTAACCCCAGAATATCGAGTTCAACGCTGCTGTAAACACCGGAGAAGCAAGAACAGATGAGAAACAATGTACGTTAGCAGAAGTGGCTGGCTGAGCGACTATTTGGAGAGAGAAAATTTGAACCCGATGAGCGAGATTGGGAATATAACAGAATTCCGAGGATATTTGCGTCTCTTACAAAACCAGCCATTTACCTACGTGGACTTCAAAAATTGGAGACCCTTTTGCCCCTCGACTTTCGGTTTCTACATTTCCATGAATTCATTGTGAGGCTTACTTGAAGTCTGATCAAAAGAGCAAGGCAGGCGGTTCTCGTAGCCATGTATCTAGTCTGTGGTGACAGAATTGGTCTTGTCTCAGCATAGAGCTATTATCAGGAATGCTTTAGATTTTCGAATCGGATTTGGAGCACTGAAGGCTTATAAAACGAACGTGGCGCTCGTAGTGCGAGCACCGCAGCCTTGCGGCAGGTCGCGGAAGTTTTTGAGGAACAAGATAAGCCATGAAGTATTAAAGTCGCGTACCATAAAAGCGGTCCTGCATATATTCCCCTGGAAGCTGTCCTAAGTCGCGTGATGCTTCCTCACAACCATGACTGCGGGCCGTGGCGCTTTACCTCTCGCCAATCGCTGTTGAATATGCATACCCCAAATACTTTAGAGGCAGGGAAGATTCTCAATGTGTATTAAAAAATTCGAATATGCGGGTAATTGGCGTTTATGAAAAGACATAAAAGCTGAAGGTTGCCCTGTACCTTTTAAGGCGTGAGAAAGCTGTCCAGTATGGCCCAACCTTGATATGCACCACACCCACCAGACGCTTTTAGGATGGTCCCCAGCGACGACTGTCTTTGGTCCCAATGCTGCTCTTTGAGATCCTGTTGCTGTTCCGCTGCGCACCAAAGCTGTCGCGGGGAAATGCCGACGTCTTGCTCTCGAGTAGGAGAGTAGAAAACGGATTGAGTGGTCCATTTAAATATCTACTTCGTGATCGTCGATTGATCGGGCGATTAGACATCACTATCCTCTTGTTAGAGGTGAAACTCTTGGATATATTGAAGACTAACTACTGCGAAAGCATTTGCCAAGGATTGGCGGCAGTCACAACGGCTATCACCAATCTGTTTAGACTTGTCCTTAGTGTCCGGTCGAGGGGAAGGCATCGTGCAGATCATCGATTGAGCCTCAAACAACCGACTCCTTTATCTGTACATTCTGCTGACGAGCGAACAACTCCCCAAATCCTTTCGACTAAGCGGCAATCCTTTCCCATACACGATTTCCCAGGAACAAAGATACGAATATACTGTGTCGACAGCGCCCTGGCCTCGACGCGCATATTCGATTGGCTCCTGGAAAAAGACTCGGACCACGGTTAGGGTAACACAAAGTGCGTCGCAGATACCCATTCAACAGTCAATGTCCCTACCAAGAAAGCCTATGTTTACATATTGCACACAGCTTGACACCAAAGGGAAGACCTACCTCGCATCTCAGACGCCCATCCATTCATTCAACCCTTGTTTTTACCATGTTCAATGTCCTCACGGTTCCCTCCCAACAGCAACAGCGATCTGCGTTGCTCGCGAGATCGCTCCCCCGCAAGACCTTTAGACGTCAGGCGCCCATCTGCACAACACAATGATGGGCCTCTGCCATCAAGAAAAGAGGGCGGTTACCTAGGCAACGACTCGTACGGCTATGCAGGACGTGGGAGTGAGCCTGCGAGAGAGCCTCCCAAAGGACCCAAGGCGGATCTGGAGGGGCCAAAGAAAGGCGGATACCTACATAGGGGGAGAGGAACCTTCCCAGGTCGTGGGGATGCTCGAGAGCGAGACTTTCGCGATTCCAGAGATGAGCCTTTTGGGCGAGGGGCCCGAGGTCGAGGTCAAAATTGGGGTCCTAGAGAACGCTTCGATGGCCGAGATAGGAGACCTTCGCCTGTAGGTCGTGATCGTTCTAGGTCTCCGCTGTCACGAGATTTTGCCAGAGATACCCGGGACTTTGCGCCAAGGGACGAGCCGAGAAGAGATCCTCGAGATGCGCCTTTTCTAGGGTCTTCGGACTCATTTGCGTTACATGGTAGAGGGGCATTCAGAGGAAGGGCCAGAGGAGAATGGAGAGGTAGAGATGACCGAAGAGGCGGGCCTTTCCTTCCTGACGAGCGGGAGCCCGTTAGGCCAAGGAGCCGTTCTCGAGATCGAGACTGGGAGGAGCAAACGCGTGATGATCGAGACCGCGAACGCGATCTCGAGTACAGTAAGCGTGATGGTGATCTCAGAAAAGAGCGAGAGGAACGAGATGATCGCTTCAGACGAGAGCAGCTACTTCATCGCCCTGACTCCAGGAATTCTACTGGTGGCGTACCAACTCCTCTTACTTCGCGCTCGACTTCGACTGCATCACTTCGTCAATCCAATTTGGATCGCTACACTCAGAATGCTCGAGACAATCGAGACTCTCTTTCAGAATATAGGCCTAGAGCCCAAGGATCCAATATTGATCTACGCATGTCAAATATTGACTCGGAAAGAGGAGACACACGGCCTAGGAGTGCAGGAAATGATCGATATGATCATTGGACAGCATCTCCTCCGCCGCAAGCTCCTCCTGTCCCCGCTTTCGGCTCAATACCGCAGCGAGCAATCACAGTCAATCAAGCTTCTCCGGCCAAGCCGGAGCCGTCTCGCGATCAGTCCTCTCCTTTGATTCATCCCTCCAGGCTCAGCTTACTGGATTCCTCAATTCACGTGCCATCAGCACCCAAAGCTCAGACTCTCAATGCGCCCACTGCACCAAAAGCACAGCAGGCATCAGAGAGATGGCAATCTAGAGAGACATCAGACCGTCCTAGGTCCCTCGACGGTGACGCAAGTAGGTTTGGCTCGCATCGACAATCGCTTCCAGGGGCACCTGAGCCGATTCGCAACATCTCAAGACGCTTTTCACAATCTCGAAATGACTACGATACCTCGCCTATCCGGCCAGCATCGTTTTCAGCTACTGGTCCGCCTGATTCCGCACAGCCCTCTGTCAGAAAAGCAGTGGAAGAGCAAGGTCGCAATGGCAATGCTCCACCAACAGGAGGTTCTTCCTCAATGCTCAGGCCACCGTTGGGCGACATGTCCAACCAAAGGTCGCCCGTCAAGATTCCTACGGGCCCTCGTGCAGAGCGGGCGCCACCTTCAATTAGACAGCCAGCTCCATCGATACGAGGCGGCGTCAACAGAGGAGCCCCTTCAATGATGCAGCGACCAGGCCGTGGGGCTGCTACTTGGGCTTGGGTCAATCCTGCGTTGCCAAAACATGTTCCACGTGGACCGTCTATCATGAATACGGTCCCAACTAAAAGAGACTCTATTGGGGACGACAAAGCTCGACTTGGTCCACCGACTGCTGAATCTACTGAAGACGCTGTTGCGAAATGGAAACGTGACCATGCACCACCTTCCATTACCACAGCTCGTACACCAAGAAACAGAGATCAAGGCCTCACTTCCCCAAGATCTGTTTTGCTAATGCAATGCAGAGACAAAGGACCTGCTGAAGACACTGTGAAGACGGAGGATAGCGTTGTTGGACAGGCCAAATTTGGGGCTTCGGCGAGCGATGAGGAAAAAGACGGCGACGAGGCTGACGAGATTGCTGTAGAGGATGACCAGATAGATTGGGGTGAGGAAGACTTTGCCAAAGATGAAAAGAAGTTTGAACTCGACATGCAGGCCCTTGAGGCGAGGAGACCCCCAACTCCGCGAAGCAATCCAGTCCTCTTGAATTTACTGGAAGAACTTGATGCATTAGCTAGTGCTCTTGAGGAGAATACTGAAATGGCTGGTCAAAATATAGAGCCTCTCACTCTGTCAAGGCCTGGGGGCCTGCCATCACCCGAGGTAGACGAAGAACATGATATGAATATCAAACGAGAGTTTCTCAGCCCTCCTCCAGCCAAACGTCGCCCGGATACGCCACCTCTTGAAAGCCTTCCCTTTTTAATATCTGGCATTCAGACTCCTTTCTCAGAGATCGAGGACTTACAGGAGAACGCTTTTCAAGCTACTGCGACAGAGGACGCTATCAGACAACGTTTAGAAGAACAAGCTACGAATTTTGAAGCGCAGATGGAAGAAGCCAGGGATATATTTGTATGTGGTTTTAGCGGATGGAAAGAAAATATCAAAAACATCGAAGCAGAAAGGCGGAGACCAAAAGCACGCGAGGAAGATAGAGCCCCATCACCAATTCCAGAAGAAACGCCCACCTTTGCACAGCCGACACCAGTGCTTGGAAGACGTATAAAGAACGCCACTGAGCTGGACTATCAAGAAGCCATCCGAATTTCTCAGGAGACCGCTGCGAGAGAAGAACAAGCTCGACGAGAACAAGAACCGGTCTATATACCTCCCGAAACGTGTAACCCTGAAAGAGAAGCTGTCGTCCCTGCCATGCTCAGTAAAGAGCAAAGAGAAGCATATATGTTCACGGATACAAATACCCTGGTCGATCCAGATTTTGCGCTGGAAGCACTTGGATTCACACCGAGGAAGGACGACTTCACCGATGCAGAACATGAAACTTTCTTGGTAAACTATGTCACGTATCCAAAGAGGTTTGGCTTCATTGCAGACGCTTTGAAGGGCCGAGACTACCGTGATTGCGTCCAACATTACTACTTGACCAAGCTCTCTGTCAAGTACAAGGACCAGGAAGCGGCTTTCCTGAAGACCAGAAAGGGCAAAAAGCATGCTACATCGGTAATGCGCGCCCAAATCCGGCCCAGGGCGACCGGTTTGATAAATTCATTCGATGGCATTCTTGATATGAATTCACAAGCAATAGCGCTCACAGAGAAAGGAAGGCCAAGACGTGCTGCAGCACCGACTTTTGGGGACGTTGTCGATGCTGAGCCTGCAACAACTCCAGCTGCAACACCAGCCCGACGTGGCGCCGCCGGAAGGGAGTTGCTTCTAAGCACCGAGAGACCAAGTGTCAAGCGGACAAGAACGAAAGAAAAAAGCGGAAGAAGACCGAAGGCTCCCTTGTTGGCTGCAGCTCCTGGTCCTTCTCCTCAGAAGGGCGTCATCGCAGCCTCCCGAGGCCTTAGTTCAGAACCTGTTCAGGACAAAGAGCAGCGACTGTCCAAGATTGAAGGTGCACAAGCCTTGGCTGGGCTCGGTAGCCAGCCATACACTGTGCCCGTATACCAAACAGGACTTCCTCATGGCTGGCACACCGAGCATCAAGCTATAACAGCTGACCCGCTCCAGCAACCTAGCCAGCAGTATAGTCAGGATCTGTCGCTTCCAACCCCACCGAAAGCTGGCAGTCAACCTACCACCTCTAGTTATTGGTCTGTGCCAGAAGTCCAAGACTTTCACAATTATGCCCGATATTTTGGTACAAATTGGCAGGAAATTGCTGTGACTATGAAGACCAAGACGCCTACTATGGTAAGCACCGTTTTTGTACCCCTACACCTGCATCATATCACTGATCTAGTGTACAGATCAGGAATTACTACAACCGAAAAATTGGGGAAGGGGAGGCTGGCAAACAGCTGGAGCTTGATGTCATGCGCGCCGATGAGATGATCGCAAACGGCCAGGACATGGGGCCTCTCCCAGCTCCAACGCCAACGGGAGAAAAACGAAGATATCAATACAATCAACAGAGAGAGTTCCAGAGGCCATTGGCGCCGAGTGTGGATAGCGCAGAGGTTGAAGACTCGCCAAAGCTTCAAACAACCAAAGTCCAACCTCCCGCTCGATTCAAGCAGGAACAGGCAAGGTTTACCACTCAACCTACAAGTGACCAAGGTTTGGAGCAGGTGTCTTTGCAATTGCTGTTGCAGGGAAGGGGGAGCTTGGAGAACCAACCCACCATCATTCCTACAAAGCCCATTCAACAGCAACAACAGATCATGGGACCTCACCTTGGTACTTTTAATCCCGAGGACCGACACCGTGCTCACCTTTCAACCAGAGATTCAGTCAAGGAGAGGGAGCAGCGAGAGATGCAAATTAGGGAGCAGATGCATGAAGTACAGCAGCGGGCACAACAGGAAAAGGAAGTCGTTCAGAGGCAACAAGTCTCCGAAGGTCACGCACATCACCGCAATAGACCGCCGCAGCACCAGCATGAACAATCTGTCCAGTCGTTTCAGCAGCATGCACCGAATCTAATACCGAATGCCCTCCATTCCACGCTAGTGGGCCAGCAACCTACTTCAGCGGCGCAGGCTGGAGGTATTGAATTGACAATGGATGATAAGACCAAGACTTATCTTGAGTCGCGAGCACAGCAGCAACAACAGGCAATTCAACAGCAACATGTCGCCGTACATCAGAATCGTCTCCAACAACAACTACAGCAGCGCCAGCCACGTATTGATACTTCATCCTCAATGCGCCGGTATGGTTCTGGTCCCTACGGCAATGCTCCCAGTCAAATGCATTCACCCGCAAGCGCAAGTCTACCGCCAATATCGCCACCTGGCGAAACCCTACGGCCAAGTTCTGTACCTGTCACGACGTCTACCCAAGCTCCACCCCCTGGACCCCCAAAAAAATCAAGTATCATGGATCTTTTGAACAACGATGCCCCTGATCCTCCACCTCGAAAGAGACTTAGTGATCAGCAGCGTCCGGCTGCGCCTTCCCCTCCTCCACAGCAGCCTACCTACCAACCTGCGCCCCAGCAAATGCAGCCACAGATTCAGGGACGTGGAACCCCGACTGATTCCATTATGCACATGCAACAACAGCACCGGCCGCCCTCGTTCAGCCAGCCAATTCTACACCAACAGATAGTCCCACCCCCACCACCACCATCTCGAGAAAGACCCACGAATTGGGCTTCCGCTGCTCAGCATCTACAGCAGCGGCCGTACTTGGGCGAGAGAAGCGCTCAGGGACAAGTTATTTCGCCGCAGTCGCAGCCCTCTTTCCTGCCACCAAGTTCTGGGAGAAATTCTATCCAGGCCTTACAACAACAACGAAGTCACGTGCCAAGTCCTCCACCTTTCGGACAACATTCAAGGAGTTCATCGTACGCAAGCGTTCAACAATTTCAACAACAGCAACAGCAACAGCATCATCACCACCAACAACAGCAGCAGCAGCAGCAGCAGCAGCAGCAGCAGCAGCGGCAAGAGCAACAACAACAGCCACAGTCTCTTCCCTCTACGCCAGCCGAACCTAATATCCGCCCCTCACCCTATGCCTCCGTAAACCTAAGTCAACAACCACAACAACAACAACCGCAATTAATGCAGCAGAGACTCGAACTGCAGCAGCGCGAAGCAATCCTCATACAACAGCAACAGCAGGCTCAACAACAGCATCAACAACATCAGCAGTACCGCCTGCAGCAAGAGCAAGACAATGCGAGGCGACAAGGTCGCATGCCTTTTGAGCAAGAAAGGCTGCAGCAGGAGATGGCGCATCGGGAATACGAACTGAGGCAACAGCAGGCGATAAGGGATCGGGATTTGGCGGAGCGGAGAGAGATGGAGGAGAGGGAGAGGGAGAGGGAGAGGGCGAGGTATCCGGCTACTTTCTATGGGGATGGACAAAGGAGGTAGAGGAGAGGAGAGGAGAGGGTATCAAGGGCAAAAGAGGAGGGAAAACAGGCAGGGAAAGGGGAGCGGTAGTACAAGGGTGGTTTGATTCCCTATCTAGCTTCATGGTTGGCGCAACTCCTCCTTAGACGCACTCCGTGCGCCTAGGAACAAAAACAACGGCACCTTAGATAACGGCCAGGGAATACGAGTAGGGAAAATTGAGTAGGGAAAACGAGGGGGAAAATGGAGGAGGGAAGAAGACGAGGGCAAGGGTGATGATTCCATGACTGATGAGGTATTTCTCCTGATCGTAATTGCAAGGACTGGAAGAGGTGGCGTTTTCTGTTCGAAGTCCCGAATGGGGTTCTTTTTCTAGATATTCTACTGCGAAGGTGCGTGCATCTAGAACAAACGCTCCACATGCCTAAAACAATCATCACATCCACGTATTTTAGTAACAATCCTGCATCTCATTCCTGCACCTGTGTTTTGGGGATTTATGTCTACACGACATGCATGTCTCGCAATTGTTTGTACAACTTTGGCTCGATAATACCTTCGGGTTGAGAATGTCTTCGAAACTCACCCCCTCAACCCTTCTATGCAATAGTTCCGCGCTCTCATTCTTGCAAGTACTTCGTTTGCATTAACATTCCAGCACCAGAAACCAAGGACAATGACCTGTCACCACTGAAAGACTACAGAAACAATGTCCCCTCAGCCCTTCCTGGCCATTGAGCATGGGACCTTGTTCAATCCTACAAAACCCCTCCAACCACCTATTTCGAATACTTCGCTTTTCCCACGATGTCCAGGCCAATCTCGACATATCGTTTCCTAACTAGCTACTTCAGCCATGCTAACGTCTGGTCAGAGCGGAAACACTGGCGAGAGCAAGGATAAGATGTACAGCGTTATTCAAGCGATTTGAAAGGGGAGATATGCTTAATGGGAGACCATATCGTGAGTAGGATACTTTGGCGAGGACGCGTCTGGGCGTTTCTAGCAGTAAGGCTGAAGATTATCCTTAGTTAGAAGCAGCAGAGAGCAAAACGCACTCCTTCATTGACTAGCAAATCGTTCCTACTGGTGTATCGTGAAGTTATTTGGAATATTCTGCCTCATATCTGGCGCTTTGAATTCTAAACTTCACTCTGAGCAGAAAGAAATGCAGAAAACTCGATTTGTTCGCGGCGAATCTGACCGTCAAATAAATTCTCGTCTTGCATCGTAGACAGATCTCCAGTCTCATTCACTCCGTTACTGGTCATCATCTCGCCCTCGACTTTATGAACCTCACGACCTCCAACGTTTGTGAACATCAATACCTTCGAAGTTCATCAATTAAGCTCCAACATCTTGCTCTAGCTTAGCCTTTTAATCTGTCCTTTATCCTCCACAATATTCTTCGAAAGTAAACAAGACCGTACCAAGGTAAGTCTCATGTTCTCCCATTGTCTACAATCTCGTAGCTTTTACGAACTCACTTTCATATAAAACGCTTTTCTCTTGACCATCTTACATCGCTCACATCCAAGTCCTTGTTAAACACCAATTCTGCTATTCTTAAACCTTTTCTCAATCTTGCCTACGAAATCATTCAACTTCAAGGCTAATCCTGATCACTTCAGCAACAGCGCAAAGATGGTCCAGGGACTCCCAGCGGTCAAATGGACGCCAGAAAACAACGCTAAATTGCTTCAAGCCATCGTCGCCATCCATGCTGGCACTCCAGACTACAAGAAGATTGCAGCGGTCTTTGGTACGTCAAACGTGATAAACATGTCGATCATTCATCGAGAGTCGCCTGCCATATGCTCGAGATACATGGCTTGAGGTGTCTGCTCGAAGCTTTACGGCTTTATGAGAAAGCAATAGACAAGCTAATACCTTGACCAGGTCCTGATGTCCCCGTCCAGGCCATCCAGTACCGCCTAGGCGTCCTTCGCAAGGAAGGCGCTTCCTTGGGGCTTTCCGCTGGCGGCTCCAGCAAAGCAGCCCCCGCAGCTCCTAAGGCGTCCAACCGCAAGCCCGCTGCCCCGAAGAAGGGCAAGCCCAAGGGCCGCAAGCCTGGGGGAATGCTCAGCGATGCACTTAGGTAGGACAGATCTCGGGTCCTAGAAGCCCGACTCGATTGTGCTGACAAACAACAGCGATGACGAATCCATGGCTGATACAGGCAACGACTCTGAGCAAGAAGCCACCCCACCTGAGACCGATGACAACGCTGCTCCAACCAATCCATCTAAAAAGCGCCAGAAGACTGTCGGAGGCCGTGTTACCAAGACCCGCGCTTCCCCTCGCAAGGCCCTCAAAAAGGACTACAAAAAGATCGAGGACCCCTTCACTGAGCTTAACGACGCCACTGATGGAGACGGCGAGAAGGTCTTCGGTACCGACAAATCTGACAGCGAAGATTCTCAAGCCAGCGATGAAGAATTTGGGAAGAACCCCGCCAATGCTGTGGTCAAGACTGAGGAGGTACTCACTGAGGAGGCTATCTGATAACCGCTGGCGCCTTCAGCATCACAGTCATCATGTACAAGCAGCGTTATGCTCTTTCAGTCAAGTGTCATACATGAGGGTTTCCAGGCGTGGCAATAGGCGGAAAGCTGGAATTCTCGAATTCTTGATCCCTTGAGATCATCGCAATGTATTTTACGGAAACTACTTCAGCTTATGCTATGCACATGTTATGTGCAAGTGCCCGGATCTAGATCACAATGAAAACTTCGCCCACAACCGCCTTCATAAATACACCTTTCCACACCTTTTCCCAAAGTAGCCCCATTTGTGACTCGACAGTCTCAGCCCCGATAACGTCGCCCTGCCAAAAGCCATCATGTTAAGCCATTGCAGGGATATACGTGTAAAGTGCCTGCAGAAGTGCGAACCCGATTACGCGGTTTCACGCGTTCTGGCATCCCTGCTCGCGATGGCTTCCCCGCTAGTGCTGGATCAGATCTGCCGAGCATGGACTCGAGAAGTGTTTACTACAGCAAACAAAGCACCAAACTGCTCCTCGAGTCCTTTTGAATGTGACTTCTTTCTGCCATAGACTTTGAATCAGTCTCTCAATGCTGGATGTCGAGCAAAAGCTCGCAACCACCTGTCGCAATCCAGGGTTTCTGGCCCCCAATTGAGCCTGTAGTCGTCAAATCTTCGGCCCACATTGCCAGGGGCCTGGGGCGCTCTGTCAGAACCAATCGTTCCATGGTACGCGATTTGTGGCAGGCGCACTAGAACGGTTGCTTTCCGGGGAAGCATGGCACCTGCATTAGCGCGCTGTAGATCGTTTCCGAATCCAACGACCAGTATGTTCGAAATGTGATAGAGATAACGTTGCTCTGGGAAACGTCCCTTAGACTTGCAGGATGTGATACGAAGTGGTTAGGGGGGAAAGGTGTGAGTCATAAGGTTGTTGTAGCGTGGGACTCTGTGCTCAAGCGTGCTTCAGCGTAGGAGAAAAGGATGTGCCCGTATTCGGAGGGTATCGAAGAGGAAGATGTGGATTGCTGTGGTAGGGGTGGGCTGGGTATAAATTGGCCTTTCTTCCCCTGTTCTGCTCTGTATGCTTTTCGTTGCTTCGAGGAACTCCTGCAAATAGTTGTGCTTGTATGTACTGTTCCTCTTGCAAAATCTCTCCTGGACTAAGTCTTAGCACATCGTCTATATCGCTGTTAGCTCCAGCCTTTCAGTCCTTTTCTCAAAGGAACCAACTAGAACTCTATCATTTCAAGTCAATCGTCTACCTTCTCCAACAAACCAAGGCACTCCTCTTTCGTCAAACATAAGACAGCACATTAATCCCGTGCCATTAATTCCGTGACGAAGCCAAGCCTAGCCAAGTCGACCACCATTCACAACTTCAACACAGTTCCCACCAAATACGTCACTCATCCTCCAATCCCAATCTCCCAAACCATCACAGCTTTCCACAAGTTCAATACCACAACCTTTTCCACATCCTCACAACGCAACAACAACAATCAACAACTACGGAAACAACAAATACACCAAAGCTCTCACCATGCCTGTCAACTGGAAAGAGCCCGACGCGTTCACCCGCCTCCTTGCTGCCATGGTCGCCGCTCAGGACATGAAGGTAAGCCAACCACTTTGCTTTAGATCTTCATCGTCTGCCTTCAGCTTTGAGTCTCTATTGCGTCTCATATGCTCTGCTTGGACATCTATGTGCCCATTAGACTCTTTCCAACCCGCTTTCTCCTCATCTCTGTTTCCCACCTCGTCCACCTCACTCAGCTCCCTCTCCGTCCTCTCACTCCCACCCCAAGCGCCCTCACCGCACAACTCACCACCTCATACAGCTCACCACTCTCTGCCTCCGAAAAAAAACATTCAGCATCACACTAACATCTACCCCCCCAGCTCGACTACCGCAAGATCGCAACAATGTACGGCAACGGAGCCACCTACGACTCCATCGAAGGTCGTTTCCGCATCATCAAAAAAGAAGCCGCCCAACTAAAATCCGAAATCGACAGCGGAGCCCGTCCCGAAGCCCCCATCCGCGGCGCCAACGCCTCTGCAACCTCTACGCCCAAGAAGGCCAAGACCTCTCCCAAGAAGACGGACAAGCAAGACAAAACCATCGCCGGCCGCGTCAACAAAATTGCTAATGGTACGCCGACGAAGAAGGGCGCTGGTGGGAATGCGGTGAAGGGGATCAAGGAGGAGGTGGAGAGTAGTGCGAGCAGCTTTTTTGATGGGACGGGGAATGGAGGGGGGGATTTGATGGGGGAGGGGATGATGAGTATGGAGTTTGATCTTGGAGGCGTGGAGGACGAGGGCGTCTAGGTGTTTTTGTCTTCGCCTGGAAACTGGTGGTTGGGGAGCTGATGTGGTTGGAAAGGTATGCGACGTTGGACAGGAACGTGGTGGCTTCTGTAGCTAGCAGAAGTTTGGAAACGTATGCAATGAAAGTTGATCAAATGACAGGCTTATGACTGTTGACTGTGGTGAATGTGATTTGCATGCGTTGATTCCTCGCTAGCTAACTACCTAGCTTTGATCGATATTCATGCTTTCAACGATGCAATGATGAATCTTGCCAATTCGCCCTGTCCAGATACCACTCCTCCCCCTTTTCATCCTCCAGTGGTGGAAACGACAAGATAGGCATGTTTGCACAAAGAGAAGGTCGAGTAATGACCCCTGGCCGCCAAAGAAACCATCCGTCACTGCATTGTGGCGTCAACAGCGTCCGCTGATTCGAGAGTCTGATAATCAGGCGTAGAGGCTGGCATAAATGATCGGTAAACGGCAGATCATAGCAGTGGAGGCGGAAAAACTCACTCGTCGCGCTCGCCATCGATGACACCCTCCTCGTCTTCGTTGGTCTCTACTTTGAACACCTCAGCGCCAGCAGCATCGACTTCGTCTCCGATCATAGCCTCGCTGTCGGTAGCTTCCTCGTTCTTGATTTTAGCGGCTTTGGTCTTGGGTCCGAACATGGATTCTTCGTCATCGTTTTCGGCGGAGGAGGCGGCGGCCTTGCGCTTGCGATTCTTGGCTGGAGTGTCACCCTTGGCTTTGTTGGTGCCAACTTTGGTGGCAGAGCCTTTGGTGGTCGGGGCTTTGGCCTTGGTGGACTTGGCTGCTGAGGTGGGCGTGGATTTGGTGGGAGTCTCGCCCTTGGCAGTAGAAGGAGGACCTTCGGTGGTGCGCTTGATGTTTTGGAATTTCTGACTATGAGCGCCATGAGCATTTAATCTTTCAGCGCTAACAAATGGGGCAAATGGAATGGTGGTAGTGGGCGATAAGCCTGTTGGCTTGTAACGAGAACAGAAGTGGCGACTGTATGAAGAGTCATGAAAGGATGAAAGCAGGCAAATTTGGATTTGTGTGGTAGAGACAGAACGACAGTGTTGAGAGAGCGCTTACCGAACAGATTCGGCGGTATAGCCTTCGCCCATGTAGGTGGCTACATCAGTCCAAGCTGAGCCTGGGACCTGAGCACTAACGATGTGGATCACACCGAGGAGCAGCTTGAGCTCATCTTCGGCTTCCCACTTCTTGGGCATTTTGGCACGTTGAGGTGGTTATTGACTGGATGATGTGTGGGTTGGTAAAGGTGGTTGAGAGAATAAGGCTTGATTGGAGATTAGAGATTGCTAATAGTTGATGATGATCAGCAATGATGTGGACGAGATCTGGTGTTGTGAAAGAGAATGAGATGGTGGATGTGAGACCCGGATTTGGAGCCGCTTTGCAGTGGCGATCACCAGCGAAGTGAAGTCGAGATCGAACACCAGATCAACGGGGAACTTGATTTTCAATCAATCTTGGTACGGCGTTCCTTCACTTGTGCATTGTCGAACGGCTAGCAGCGGCTTACACTCTTCTGGCAGTAGACTCGTTTAATTGAACAGGATACATGCCTGGATTGTGTGTAAGATGGACCAGCTGCTAAAAGAAGGCCCAAAATCTTCTGCATTTCACTCTGGCGAAGGAGTGTCGTAACATGAGAACTAGGGCAACTTGAATTTTAGCCGCTGACCTATTCCATCCCGGGAGCTGTCCAACGCCAGGAAAGCCTCCTTGAGTAGAAGAGCAATTACGCCGAGTGCCTACGACGCAATCAATATCCAGGCTCAGTAATGTACAGTGTCAAGCTCAACTTCAATGCTGGGCAAGGCCCCGCAAATCCAACTGCACTGAACTTCCAAGTAAGAAGTATGCCCAGACATGGCACTACCGCATGCCAAAAACCCCAGAAGAAAAGAGTTCATGCCCTTCAATAGACGTATCAAATGATATAGCCTGTAGTAGTAAAATTTACTTACAGCCATATCTAGATAGCCTGTGCTCTACCGTATCGTTTACTATGAGCGTAAATGTTGTGACAGATTGAGATTCGATACCAACGGTGTTGTTGAACGAGCATGTCAGCCTTCTAAGGAGTATCAGCAATACAACCAGTACCTTACCGATTGCACGTCGCGTGGCTTTCTCATAAGATTTGAATATACTCTTCTCGTTACGCTACACAGCGGACCCTTGTATTGGTCTGTGACTCTTCGCAGATGTGCCAAGGACTCTAAACATTGATCAAGTCTTGAATTTATTCTGCATCCGATAGTCCAAAAACGTACTCACAGTAAAGCGTTTACCATAGGACAATCTGTCGCCTAGGTACAGTAGGACATTGCTGGACTCTGATCGCCAAATGCAGTAAAACAGAATATCTTCCCGGGTTTAGGGACAGATCCTGAAAAGTAGAACACACCAAATCAATGACAGTATTCGCGTCGAATAACAGACGAAGGGTCTGCTATACTTGATTAGACCGTACGTTGACATCTGTTGTCGGACTCAGCCCTTTGGTATCTTAAAGAGGGTCTAGAACTGTGTACAAGTACCAGTCAGCATGAGCCAAAGAGTTTCAACGAGCAAGACTCTTAGACTTGGACTCGTGATTACATCCAAAGAAAGCCTCATGAACTGATCCATTTCGAGAGTAGAGTTCTAAACTTCTAGATGTCTCTATGCACGTCAATAGCTCCATTCCGTTCACCGAGTTGGCTTGAATTCACCGCACTTTGCTTTGAACAAATGCGACCACTCACACACTGCGAGACCTAGGATCTGAAACGTCTTCAGCGCAATGTGCCAGTAAATTCTTGACCTTGTGCCATTGATCAGTAGAAGCTTCCAAGGTATTCAAATGCAGAAAAGATTCTCCTTTATGCCATATCATGCTGCGCGGCGGGCCTGATACTTCTTTTGATGCAAGATCCCGACCAACATGTGCGCTTCCATCTCCTTCAGGGGGAAAAATGAGCTCTTTGATGCAGGTTCGCGTATAGTAAAGACCACAAGCCATCCCATGAAATTGTGAAGCCTGACGTTCACGAGCTTCGCCTACTTCTAAAACCCAATCACTCATTTTCACCCTGACCACTAAGCAATAGCTCTTCGCGGTCATACCCAATACGCAGCGTATTGTGCACCTTCTCTTGATCCTTAATCCAGTCAGAGAAAGCCCTCACTGTCTCTGCACAGTTCCTTCTCATCGTATTCCTCATCCCAAGACTATTCAACAAGATGGCTAGCCTTCGAAGAAATCGTACAATGCCCACAGATGGTGCCATTTCCAAGTTCCTATACACCATAATGAAGCAACTGGACCTCAAGTCGGTAAGAGCAGCCTGCTGCATGCGTGTCCAATGACAAGGCTGAACTTCCCACAGATTGACTGGCAGGAAGTTGCCAACCAGCTAGACATAACCAATGGCCACGCCGCTCGTATGCGCTATTCTCGATTCGAAGCCCAAATGGAGGGCACACTCTCTCAAACTCGCAAGCCTAGGGCTACTGGTCCACGCCAGAAAAAGACCAAACCCGACAATCCTCAGCTCCCAGAGAGCACGCAAATGGAGGGAGAGCAGCCATCTTTCAAGGCAGAGTTTGCAGTCAGGGGCGAGTCGATCGTAAAAGCTGAGCCTGGTATGGAGGATGGGCCGATGGATGGTATTGAGGAGATAAAAAAGGCTGAGCCGGTGATCAAGGAGGAGCAGAGGTATGAAGACGAGGCTACAGAGTCGAATGCTGGGAGTGTAGGAGCTAGAGCTGCGGATCACGTGTCTTCTTTTGCAGCTATGGAAGTTCAGCAGGGCTCTACAGAGTCTGGACAGAAGGAGAAAGTGGCTCACCAGGCCTTGCCAGCAACAGCTCCAACAGAGCAGGAGCCGTTGGTTAAGGCTGAGCCCTTGGAGGAAGCTTGAACGTGGTCTGAGGCGTATTTGAACCCTATAAGCAGCCTGAAAACTGCGGCAGACAATAAGAACGCGTTTCATGCAAGCGTTTCCTGCCCTAGCGAGGATTTACCTTAGCGTCAAATCTTTGCACACAAAGTCCGCCTTCCACATTTGTAACCAAACACATCAACGAAGCCACCTCTCCACCATCAACGTTCATCAACAATCATCAATAAACGCTAAAACACGCAAGTAAGTGCTCTATTGAGTCCCGGAAGGGACTTTCCTACGGTGATAGAGCTCCACAGAGTTACCCAAGCTGACGTGCACTGTGACTGGTTTGCCGCAAGGCAACCGCACACCAAGGTAAAACAGCATCAGCACCCACTCCTTAACGTCTAGCTCATCATGAGACACGTTCTAATCAACTCCTAAAGGTACACAACAACATGCTGACACGCTACAAGCTCCGACGTGGTGCCGTGCGATGCTCTTTCGCTGGCTCGTCGGCCTCCGCGACACCGCCGTATCACAACCCAGCCTTCTTCTAAAGCTTTTGATACAATAGGCAGACCTGATCGAGTGCATGGGTGTCACTACCAGTCCGACAACCAGGAGGATACAGTCGTTCGCCGGGCTTCTTACCGCCGGCACGTCTGCTTTCACATTCGCCGATGGCTGGGCAAAGCTCCCAAAGGAGCTGAAGGACAAGATCATCGTGCACGCTATGATCGCAGAAGAAGATGAGATCCGTCTCCATACGAACAGCGATCAGAATGCTTAATCGTCTCCACCAAAAAGATGCGTCCTACTCCCATGACATCCGCGGAGTATACAATGTCCAACCACTTCTCACTGCCTTACACCATATCATTCCCCCGCCAATGTTGCTCTTTTTCTTCTGACTGTCGAGTAATTGACCATTTTTCTGGGCTTCTTACCCCTGCTAATATGTTTTGAATAGTCGCCACACCTACTCTGTCGCCGTTCGAGCGGTTCGAAGGAAGAGTGACTCGCGGGTAAGTTCTGCAATTCAGTCCACCATGAGAAGCCAACGTGCGGCTCTCTCAAGAGTTCCTTCGGCCCGTTCAGGAGGAAGGACTGCAAATCAGTCGGGCGACCTACTCCGTCGCTGTCCGAGCTCTCTACCAGGAGAACGAAGTCGTTTTCACAAATTACAGCTCCGATCTGGAGCTCCTTTGCAAGGCAATCTACCGAGTGGGGACTCTTGCAATCAGCGGAAGACTAGTACGTAATGCTCTTGCCCCCATAAGGTCCTCGAAGGTACTGACATGACCTAGCTATGTGAAATGCTTGACCTTCAAGCGGTTTTGGACCATCGACGACGAGAATGAGTTGGCGAGTTTTCATGCAATGCTCCCAAAACATGTCGTCAGGCGTTGACCAGCTGATGGCTATTGCCCAAGAGGCGAAGACCATAGAGGAAGCTCAGACTTCACAGGCAATTCCTGCTGTTCGATTTCCGTTTTGGTACGAGTCGAGAGGGCCTTGCTGACTGCCTCTCCAATATCGCACACAAGCGGGAAACTGGCCCCTACTTCGGGCACGTTACCTTCGATCGGGCCGACAGAAATGACCTCAGCAAAGGCAGATGGCAAGCTTGCCGCTGTCACCTATGCACTGATGAGCCTTCCGGATGGATTCCTACTCATCAAATATCTCACCATCGATCTCCTCGGCTTCAACTTCGATAACGACAACCTGTGATACATCTTGAGATCGATGGAGCAGAGTGTGCAATGCCGCCTAGTAGGTTTGCAACGAAACAAAATTGGATCGGAATAAAACAGCGGAGGTTGTGGTGGAAAAGGGCCAGCCCTCCTATCAATCAGACATTTCCACGACTCAACTCAGCCTACGATGTGTCCCAACAACACCAACACCATTCACCACTTCCGAGCATCCACGCTCAACTGCGGTATCAAGATGGAGATTCTCAAGAAGACAAGCGCCAAGACTCCTGCCTCTTCAAGAAAAATGTCAAAGCCACGGGCACCTCGTGCTATGAAGCGTTACTCCATCCGTTGGAATGGGAAGTGCTTCTTCAATTGCAATGGCCGACATAGTACCCCTCCACCCCCGATGGGCAAAGCCGAAGCTCACAACAAAGACAAGTGTCCACGATGAAAGGAGCGCTTTCCACGGGCAAAAAGCGTTCAGGATCATTTTCCATCATGCATATGAGAGACTGGGCGACACCGTCGTGCAGGCTCGAGATGGTGCCCTCCTAGCACTGACTGATCTGGGAACGTACGACCAAGCCAGACACCAACAGAGGCTGGCGTTCCCAGCACCTCGTCCTGCAGGGTAGAGAGGATAGGGCAAAGGCCGCAAGGTTAGCGTGATAGCAGATAAGGCCGCAGATGAACAGCAGCTCTCCAGATAGATCATCTATGAGCGATGGGAATCCCAACCCTGTCGAGGACATCAAGCCAGAGCCACAACTAGAGGTCTGTGGCACCCACAAAGCCAAGAAGACTCACCGTCAAGGGGAAGTGGATGATACTAAGAATCACGCCTTGTCATCTTGCGTTCTCTTGCCTGCATATCTGATATCACATATACTCAAGAGCAGCTCTCGGATGGCCCTTTTGTGAGCGATGAGGACTCCGCCCTTATCGACGATATCAAGCCAGAGCCACAGTCAGAGCCGTGTCGTCGCATCCGGAAAGCCAAGAAGACTCGCCGCCAAGGCGAAGACGACGATTATGAGTAGCACATCGTGAAAACCTGCCTTCTCTTGCGTGCATATCTGATATCAACTATACATCTCACCAACTTGAAGAGATGTCATCGAGCGCTAAGAATGGGGTGGCACATCCTGAGCCGCACTGCAATCAATCATCATTGTAACGACCGCCTTCTGATTCGCTGCTTAAACTATGAGCATTGGAGGCTTTTCGGTGCCACTGATGAAGAGGGTCCATCTATAATTTTTGGCACCAATTTGAAAACATGTCGTCAGGCGTTGAGCACTTTGGTGGCTGTTGCTAAAGAGGCGAAGAAGCTCGATGTTCTACGTCCATGGGCAGCCAGAACGCTTCTAGCGTTATTTTCGGCAGATTATCAGGCCTGATCTCGGACGGGAGCTCACAGAGACCAAGATCTCTACGGGATATCGAAAGCTCAATGCAATCCTTTGGGAATCCGAGCAAAGTCGGGATGATTTCGAAGGTACCCAATTTTTCTTCTGGTCAGTCAATCAGCCTCTGAAGACAACTTGTCATACCACTGCAACGACATGGTACGCGATACATATCTTCGCGTGCTTCGCCAGGCAGGGAAGCGCCCCGCCAGTCGGCGGACCAAGTTGACGATTGAGACCACGACCGCCAACGCGAGAAATCGCGACAGTGATGATGTCTTTAGCGCTATCTTCAATTCAAACGATCACACGCTCAACAATCAATCAGTAGAGCGAAAATTTCCTGGCTAGCGATATCCTCGAAGCCTCCATGACGCCGATGGGCCAGGTAGCAGTCAAATCCCATCCTTCCTTGGTAGGGGCGGTCAGATAGTGGAAGAGAGTGATCAGGGTGCGGTAATTCCCTTGCCTTGAGATTTGGTCTCAATTGAGTCACACTTGCTTCTGCACTCCAGAGCCGTCGAAGCACTACCAAAATTGGACACGATGAGTATGCCTCGCAAGTCAGTCGGATCTGGCTCTGCTTCATCTTCAGGTGATGTTTCTGGGCGCTTCAGGGTCAGCCCAAAAGACATCAGACCACCTAGTTCAATTGGGACCTTCACCGAGCGCAACTCGGGCGGTGGCCTTAGGTGCAATTCTCGAAGCCCGTATGGTGGCTTGGGTGCATGGTCAAGAGAAGTAGCCGTCAAGAAGACGGCGAAGTCGATCTCGACACTGCAGCCCACGAAGCCATGTACGACCGCGAGTCGGTGACTGGGTGTAGGAGCGGTAATTTCACGTGGAAATATTGCGTTGTTCCTTCCAGATTCTTACTGGACATAGGGCCAAACGGGGCTTCGATACGTTCAAGCACACTGGCACAGTATAAGATCGTGAAGGAATATAAAGGGAGCGAAGTTGTCGTCTTTGACGTTGCGTAAGGTTACGTGCCCACAACTAGAGGCTCGTATGCAGGCCCAATAGGAGGCTTTGCTTCTTACTAATACCGTGGGACGCGGTCGCCAAGCACATCGAGGATTGGTGCACCGGCGGAGCTTTGATTCAACATCTGGCCAAGCTTCGTGGTCGGATGGTCGCCAGAGGCGCCGATGTCCCACCTCCATTAACTCGTGGAGGTCACCCTCGTGCGCCAGCTGGACCGCCAACACCAAAGGCCGTTTAACACCACGGGCGCAGTCGGGAAGATATCGGGGATTGGTGCACCGGCGGGGCTCTAATCCAACATCTGGCCAAGCTTCGTGGTCGGATGGTCGCCAGAGGGGCCGATGTCCCACCTCCATTAACTCGTGGAGGTCACCCTCGTGCGCCAGCTGGACCGCCAACACCAAAGGCCGTTTGATACCACGGGACGCAGTCGCGAAGCATATCGAGGATTGGTGCACCGGCGGGGCTCTAACCCAACATCTGGCCAAGCTTCGTGTTCGGATGATTGTCAATAAAACTCCCACTTCGGGGGTTTCACCAATCCCATCGATCCCAGCACCGATCCCAGCAACATCTAGTAGCCAATCAATCAAACGCAGCTGCCCCGGCTCTAGCCCCAGTCCACAAACCTCCAACTCAGGGCCCAGTACCTTTCGAGCCTTACCAACCCTTCGGCAAGTTACCGGCGTGTTGGCCCTGGGTTCAGCCTCCACCTGAAGTCCAGAACGTGTTGATCAGTCAGGTAATCCTGTGTGTGCGCGCCTGGGCGTTTGAGCTCATTGCTGAGTACCTGGGAGCTCATGGATTCTCGAAGGATGAGACTTAGGACATGCTCTAGACGATAGGCTTGGCGTCAGGATAAAGGGTAAATCTGGGCGTCGGTGTAATCAACAGAACAGAACGTCTTTAAACATAAGTAATCGTGGCATCGAAACTGACTATAGAGCCAACCAATACCCAGTGACAACTCATCCCGAGTGCTGGTGCACGAATGTCTTGCCCTTGTTAGTTGCGCGTCGGAAGCTTTGGGGCTCTGCAGACCTCGCAGTTGCACTAACCGCGCTAGCTTGCCTGCAGATTGGCTCATTAATTATGTCTTTGCTGAAAACGTGTTTGTCTAGAAGAATTGTAAACGAAGCTGCAAAGACCCTGCGGTAAGTCCTTTGTCAGTCTTTATCCTCCGCGAGGTTGCATACGCACCTATCCTGCCACTCATCCTTTCACCATCAATTGAAAAACCTGCGGGGTTGGCTGCCACCTGAAGTCAACGTCCTACATATCTGCCGACATGTTCTGCCCATACTCTAGCTAGTCAAAGTCACACTGCATTTTCCTTTGTAACAGGTCCACGCTCTACAATTTTAAAGCCTGTCTTCCGTAATCTCAATCTGAAGTGTGTTTTGAGCTCTTCTGAGATCTCTAGAGCCGTCAGCGTGATCGAAAGAGATGGCACCCGCTAGCAATGAAGAACAGTTCAAGTTCCTCATAAGCTGCATCCGTTACAGCAATAATGGCAAGGTAAGTCGAACATAGCTCCCGGGCAGTGTGCCGATCCTGATCTCGAGCCAGGTTGACTTCGAGGAGGTGCGCAAGGAATGCGATATCTGCTCCAGGGGTGCTGCGTAAGTTCTATTTTCCCTTCCAATCTCATGCTGCTGACACTGCCACAGCGCAAAACGATACGAGCGCATGATGAAAGCCAATGGGATCTACCAGTCAGCGTCTAGTATCCGAGAGACCGCAATTCCCTCCACAAAACGCAAGGCGTCCGCCGAGGCCAACGCCGCCAGCGCCAGTACCAAAAAGCGCAAAGGTGGCAAAGCAGATCAGTACACTGAGACAAATGCCAATATCGACGATGACGAAGGTCTCTCCACAGTCAAGGCCGAGTCATTCAAGGCAGAGTCATCCCGCTCTTCTATCAAAGAGGAGAACATTAAGAAAGAAGAAGAGCCTACGGTGGTTGAAACCACTCCAGAATCCGCTGCCATCATCGAGAGACCTTACCCTAAGGCTATGGATTTCGATAGCGCGGATGATGCGCTGTTTAACGACTTCATTTCCTTTGGTGCTCAGAGCGGGTCTGCTCGAGATGATGCTGCTACCCAGAAAGTAAGTCATATCCTTGAGCTGAACTTGTAGGAGGATGCTGACTTCGGATCGTGCAGGCGGCTCCCACTACTAACGAGGGAAAATGCATCCCAGAAAGTATCCTCATCCCTGGCTAGGCACTCTATGGTGCTGATCATGACCATGGAGCCAGATTTGGGCGTCAAGGCTTTCTGTATTGACCTGTTCCAAGCATTAGCATGTCTCTTAGAATGTGCATCGCGAAGACTGCTTACCAGAATGTTGAACACTGGCTGTGATGAGAGTTCTGGTGGGTAATGCTGTCGATGATAGACTCCATCTGGTATCTTGCTTCAACTTCTTGCACAAATTGCTAGCCATTCTTGCAACCACTGGACATCATGCTTCTCGAGGCTGTTGAGGCTGTCTTTGAGCTTTAGGCCTCTTAAGAAAGACGCGATGCACATTTTTCCAAAGTCACAGTTTTAGCCCTGGCAAGATGGCGAAAAGGGATGCAATCTCTGTAGCAAGGTCAGCATTTGAACACAAGCACATGGGTCCGCGTTGGTCTTGGTTACAGCGCCTTTTTCTTTGAGCGCTTGCTGTGCCTCTCCTCGCACTGGTACGTTGAAAGGAGGCATTCAGTTGACCTTCTTTCTGTATCATGCAGGAGCAAATAACGTCGAGCAAGCAGGCATCATCTAACAAAGTTTTCACTATTCTCTGTACTGCCATTTCGTCGTCTCAGCTTTACAACCGGTGCAATGCCTTTTCTCCTTTGTAAAGACGTGAAAATTTTGCAAATCTAGGGTCCGGAATATAATTCCGCTTATACACTAAAAATCCGGCTACTTTCGGATCCCGGCTTGGCACTAAGATCTCCGCAGCCTTGCCCCCATGTTACACAAATTTGTTGTGAATTTCAACGCAAATCTAAGAACACTTGTGATTTGGAATTATAAGATTAGACCGGATAAGTTATAATCTATCTTAATCCGCTACTAGCCCAACAGCCGGCGCGTGAAAGCGGGGTCCCAAGCCTCCTATGACCAATACAAGTTTATCTGCAACCCTGAAGCTCCTGATTTGATTCCTCTACCATCAAAACACCTTCCCTCCCTTATTTGACTGCATTAAAAACCACTCTCTGGAATATTCGCATACACTACTGCTTCAAGACAGAAGGTATATGCTGTATTCCTCTACATACTTGCCAAACCCTGCTCCAAGTCTTGCTTCAAAGCACCGCCAATTTGAGCACAATTGTGCCTTGAAAAACACAATGCTGAGCTGAGAACCCACCGACTACCCATCCATGGCCATGAAGCCACCTTCTATCAAGACTTGAAAGCACTCAGAAGCAGAATACATGCTCTAAGCTGACTCCTTCAGCAGTGGTATCCTTCATCTAATACACTATCATACAACACAACCCAATTCAAACTGTTGCAAAGATGTCCAACGATGATACAACCTCCCATATACACTGGACGAGTGGGTCATACACCTTTCCTTGCACAGCCACTCAGCTTTGAGCTTTATGCTAATCCGTCTTTCTCACATAGTGGAGAAAGATCGAAAGCTCATGATGTATGTCGTGGAAGGATACTACAAAGCTTCAGCAGATTCCAGGGTCGAGGTTGAAATGGAAGCCGCTGCTACTCGCGTATGTCCTTCGCCGTTATTTAACAGCATCAGATACTGACGCGATACCAGTTTGAATGCTCTGTTCGCGCGATTGAAGAGCGTTTGAAGAAGATCCGCAAGCATGCCCAAGTCGAGACCGATGAGACCACTGATTGGTCTGTCAATCCCTACACAGAGGGATCACGTCGCTACCCTGAGAATTCCAAAGCCAGCATGTACGCCGTCAAGAAGACCGGCACTCCTGCTTCCAAGAAAGGGAAGAAGCGGTTCAATGCGGATCGCGTTGTCGACGGCGAGAGCGAGGACACCACTGAGTCTGGCTACGAGACTCCAGTGAAGGTCAATTCACAACTCTGCCCTCCTCAATGATTGCCTGCTTACAGTACTAGAAATGCAAGCGTAATCTGGCTGTGACCAAAGGCCAGCCTATTGGAGATGACTTTGCAGACGAAGCTGAAGAAGTGACCCGCGGATTGTTTCCAGACACAGCGGGAGAAGCGACCCGCGAACAGATCCCCATGGTTCATCGACCCTCTCGGCAATCGCGAGGTGCTTGATACGCGATTGCAATATGTCGAGGAGGTGGTTCGATACAACATGGGTTTCTTTCTGTGACGGCTTGAATGGTGACGCTTGACATGGTGATCTATCAGAACGGTCGCAATATGTATATGGAAGATCGATGAATGCTTCGCTCATGGACATAACGAACGAACGAACAGGCTTACTGTGAAAGGAAAGTCCTAGGATCAGGCATCAAAGACTTTACCGTCACGCTTTGCTCTCAGGGTGAACTCGCTGCTGACCTCGCCGTCGGCTCTCATATGTGAGCTTCCAGTCTGCACTCGCCCAGTCTTTGAGGACCGACGGATTTACCTTCAGCGACCACAATCCCTACAAGACATCAAAACCTTTTCACGCTCTTGCCCACCTCTCACTTCGCCCTCCTACATGCTGTGATTCAGCTCATCATTCACTCTGCTTCTGAATCAGGATCACCTTGATACCCTATTCACCGCTTCTGCCATTCCTTTCCAAAAGCGTGAATTCTGCTCCCTCATTCTTCAATCACTTGATGAGGATACTCTAGCTTTCTATGAACTTCTGAGCAATTCCGACCGATGGAAGTGGGGCGACTACTACTCATATAACCCCTCGTTTTCTCAATTCACTACTGAGCAAGCCTTTGGGCGTTCGTTTCATGTGGAGCGTATTCCCGTATTTCCTGACGAACACGGAACAAGAGCTTCCTTTCCCCTTCAGGCAACAAACATTTACGGCGAATATGCAAGGTAGATCTAGCGTAGAACTAACTCGTGAAGTCTACCGATTTGGCGCGCTCTCGACTCATGTGACGCCCGAATTCCCATTTTCCTAGGTGATCGCCGTCATTCCCACCAAAATCTTCCCGTCTTGACTTCACTAGCTTCTTGGTGGGAAGAGACGACAGGAGTGACAGGTCTTGGCGTGGGTGGATAGCTTCATGGAAGAAGCTCCCATAAAGAAGAGACGATTGACCCTCACTTTCACTTCTTCTCTCTTCAAGCTACATCCAAACACCCAGTAACTTCAATCAACAGTCCAACACTCACTTCAACATCAATTGCATACGTCTCTCGACATCCAGCACCAGTTGCAACGACAGAAGCATCCGAATCAATTACCAGGTATGTACTTAGATAGCAGCAAAAGTATAGAATTTCCCTGGGCCGAAGTTCTCCTAGTCAATACGTCACCCCCCTTGGGAGTGCCATTATCTTCCGATGACGGCGTATGCTAGTGGTCGTCGGGGCTTAGGCAGATCGAGATTTGGGGGGCAACCCCTGTTGCGTAGGGCCGCTCGATGTTTGGATGTCGCGCTAGACTCGCTTCCATAATCTTCTTTACACAAATCTCCTGCACCTCCTGCATCATCACATCCGCATCCACTCCCTTCTTGATATCTCGTAACGCATTGAGTCAATCATCATCGCAACTCCTGCCTGTTGGCACCAATTTGAAAGCATGTCGTCAAGCGTTGCCCAGCTGAGGGCTATTGCCCAAGAGGCGAAGACCGTAGAGGAAGCTCAGACTTCACAGGCGATTCCTGCTGTTCGATTTCCGTTTTGGTTCCAGTGGAAGGGCCTTGCTGACTGTAACTTACAGAAGACATCGGAGACGTTAGAAGGCTACTCAGCAGACAAAGTGACTGGAGATAGCATTCCACTCATTGGCCGCGACCTGGCACCGACCGTCCTGCCTGTTCTCGACGCCGTCAAGACTCCTGCCTCTACGGAGAAGATGTCGAAGCCACGTGCGCCTCGTGCTGAGAAACGTAGCCTCGTCCGTTGGGGTGGTAAGTGCTTCTTCTACCAGGCGTTCCATCTCCCTAAAACATGTGATTATCCTCAGTCTGGTAGTACCAAAACTAACAATTCAATAGAAGACGTAAATTATAAGCTTCTCCTTGCCGTCCAATACGAATGCAACCGTAATCGTGTTCAAATACCATGGGACGCAGTTGCGAAGCACGTTGAAGATTGGTGCACCGGGGGAGCTTTGATTCAACATCTAGCCAAGCTTCGTGGTCGTATGGTGGCCAGAGGCGCCGATGTCCCACCTCCACTAACTCGTGGAGGTCACCCTCGTGGGCCAGCTGGACCGCCAGCACCAAAGGCCGCTTCTACTAAGCGTACCACCGCTCGTGCTATTACTGCTAAATCTGGCAACACAAAGCCCGTCAAGCGCAAGTCGATCGCAATGAGCGAAGAGGCAGACGACGATGAAGGAGGGTACGATTTCAACTCGGAGGCCGGCTACAACTCACGTACTTCTAAGCAATCTTCCAACAAGAATTATGGATCGGGGAAGATCAAGAAGGTGGAGAGTGGAGACGATGTAGCGATTGCGAGCACACGCGGCCGCTCCCAACGAAAAGTCACATCCATGACGACCATCAAGAAAGGAAAGTCTTCGAATGTTGATTTCGACTCTGATGAAGAATGGAATCTCGGAAAGCCTGACGGAAAACGATATGTCGCCGCGGGCGCGCCTTTCCTCGTCTTGGAAGAAGACAGCCCTCCCAACGACACTGCTATTTCCAATGGGAAGCTTGGCCGCAAGACGGTGGCAAAGCAGAGCTTGGTCGTTAAGCTCTCTATGAATAGCGAGTCAGGTTTGAAGCTTCTTAAGAGCACCGCCGAGGTCGATGATGCTCGTCTCAGCGATGGCAGTGGTATCAATGGTGAAGATGACCTTCATTCGGACGATGAAGCCGACGAAGAAAATGAGGACGAGTGGTTCGACCCAGCAGGTGCGGCGGGCGCGCTCTCAAAGCAACACCAATATGTCTCATCCCTCGAGGAAGCCACCGCCGCTCGAATCCAAGCCACTCAGCACACTGGGAATATCGGCAGCAATGGTTCCAATGATTATAACGGCGAGTATGGAGAGCCGGCCATGGCTTTCGGGGGTAGCTACTTTGAGGACGCAATATACCATGGGAATGACTTCTTGCCTCGCAATGACTTTGCGCAATCGAGCACCGAAATTGACTACGGCAGCGGGGATTTCTCATACGACAATCTCTTCGCTGCGTCAGGCACAAAGAACCTCCACCTCCAAACCACTTTCGCACCTGCAGCAACATTTCCTGATAATTTCAAAGGCTATCATTCTGCAGGTCTCTCAACTGTCGGCCAGACACCATCATCTGGCTCTGGGACTTACCACCCTTGGTCTGGCATCAAGGCCGGGCCCGGCAAAGGCATAGATGACCCCGATGACAGCGTTGCTCCGTGGCTCAAGAAAGATGATGGAAATTACAGTTCCGATCTCAAGGGCTCCGTCACGACTGACTACGGTCATGGCGCATATCCTACACACACCCAGTATCCATAGCAAGAGGCGGATTCAATGAGGTAGTCGTATCTCGGATGGACTGCTTTCTTGTTGGCCATTCAAAGTTATGGACATACCTATGGTTCGAATACATCTGGCTCCCTCGTCTCTTCATGGGGCCTGATGCGCAACACTTTCTTCTTCACACACGACATCGATCGGCTTCTGGCTGCATCTTTTAGTGTGTTCCTATCACTAAACTCTTGTGGCTGGGTATCTCGTGGAGGTTCGATGATGCGAATGGCAATCGCTCAGCAAATCCATACCTTACTCTTTTCGAGATGTTCGGAACTGGCCTTCCTATGCCCTGCACAAATCATCTTCTTTCTTCAAGCATACGACACAACAAGCATTCTTTCTTCAGCATTCGACTAGACGCATTCTTTTAAGCATCGATGAGGTGGTATGATGGAGCTTTGATTTCGGTCGCTCGAGTCCTCAGATTCCTCACCCTTACAACATTCGACAAAGCAGTCATTTATTCTTCAGATCGAAAAGGTTTCTCGAAGGCGCGGTAGACTCTTGTCGTACGCGACCCAGGCTACCAGCTCTTTCAGATAGAAAGCTCAGATAGATGAAATACAAGCATCTTTCTACAACTTCAAGTGCCAACGAACGTGCTTATCACTGACATATAGGAACTTACCGACATTTAGTGAAAGCAACAAAATGTAGGTGCCCTTTCTGCTTCTTGAGAAGCATGGCAACCGGGCGAACTCACAGTAGCAGTTCCTGGCGTCGCTTGCCATTACCCTTGGTGATGCAACAGCCTTTCAGTGGTCAGTCGGCTGGCTTGTTAAATCTCTTGCGTTAATGGATGATTATAATAGTGTGTTGTCTAATTCGACTCCGCAATATTGACGGACTCACCGCCTTGGTCAGCTTGATCAATGTTTGATGCGAACACTAATAAAGCAGTGGTGTAATGCTGGTAGCAGGCTCCGACCGCTTTGGCCTCACATAATCACATTAGCACCCTCTCTCATTGGTGAACGCTTGTGATGTCTTACCTAAAGCTTCCGGGAGTGGTCTGAAGCCAGAAAATGACTTTTTCTTTATATAATTATAAGAGAACACCTGGGCACCGGGCTAGACATTGACCTCACTCACATCAAGTGCCAGGTAGCCAAGGAATACTCCTAGAAGGTGAGGAAGTGATGAGAAGGCTGATTTCGTATCCAGATTTGAACACACTTGAGCCCGAGAATCTGTGTTGTAGCATGTTCGTGCTCACTCCGTGGATTGGCAATCAGATTGGTTTCACTACTCTCACAAGATAACCTTCGCGAAAGGAACATGGTCAAGGATTACTGCACTCAAGGCTATTGAGATTTGGTGGCAATTCTTGTTGTGACCGTTCAGGAAGTAGAGGGTGGAAGTAGGAAGTAGGATGGCTGTGGAAGGAGAGTGGGCAACGAGAAGAGAGTCAAGTCTAAGAAAAGATCAATGTCCTGGAGAAGATAACCCAGAGCAGCAAGCTCCGGGCTAAAGATGGTACTAATAATCACCTTCCTCCACAATCACTCCGGTCCATTGGCCTACGACTGCAATCATTAATACAAGAGTACTTTCAGCACTCCGGAAAGACAGGCAAATTCTGCTAGTGGCTTGATGAAGGCCAGAATTGCTGGATACTGCATATAAAATGCATTTTCACAACCGATGTCAATGTACTACGATCACGATAAGTGGCATGATTATATCAAGTTTCATCAGGTGTTTGTTTTTTCATGGTTGAGAGATGCGAATGACTGATTTAGTTGCTTTGTTGTGGTACTCATCTGGAACATCCCTTCTCTTCTCACCGGAATCTTACATAAAGCTCATTAAGCATAAAAGCCTGTCTCCACTGGAGCTTTGGTTACTCATGTTCGCGCTTCGCTGTCTGATATCTTCTCCGGTGGTATATAACTCTTGAGGTTGCTGAACACACGAAGTAGACCTAAAGCTGCGGTTGCATTATTCAAATCGTTTTCGTAGATAAAAGCATGATCACAGCCCATGAGGCATGATGAATCAATTGTTGAAGCATCTTTTGGAGACATGCGAGACATGTAGTCGGAGAAGGAGCGGCCGCTAGTGAGGAACACTAAACCGTATTGGGTGTTCATAGAAATTTCGTGATGTTCCGCCGTCTTTTCAGGTTGAAGCTATTCAATCTTGCCATACACCATTCAAAAAGTTCCACGAGCTCCTTCCCATATCCTCTCTTCTTGAAATCACCCTCTTGTCGAAGCCATGCAGCGAGCTTTGAATTCGCGAACGCGAGCATCGCTTCTACCATCAGTCTCCTCCTACTCAAGCTCTCTATCAAGGGCACGGCGAGGTGCAGCTACTACCATTGGTCTGCAACAGCAGAGATTCGCACATAAGGTACGTAAGGCAGAATCTTTTTCATCCCAATAGAGAGGGAGTCGCAGTCCTATCTCTGGTACCACCACGCTTGAATAGGTACGTGGAGCTCTTCACTAATGGCAAATGATCTAGGACCTTAAATTTGGCGTCGATGCTCGAGCCTCTCTACTCAAGGGTGTTGAGACTCTCTCAAAAGCTGTTGCAACTACGCTAGGTCCTAAAGGGCGTAACGTTTTGATCGAATCAAGCTACGGTTCACCAAAGATTACCAAAGGCAAGCCCAACCACCTCTGTTGTCTCATGGATTTCGTGCTAATGGGTGTCGCATTAGACGGTGTCACTGTCGCCAAAGCTATCACACTACAAGACAAATTTGAAAACCTCGGTGCCCGCCTCCTACAAGATGTCGCCTCGAAAACCAACGAAGTTGCTGGAGACGGGACTACCACAGCTACTGTCCTCGCCCGCGCCATATTCTCCGAAACTGTAAAGAACGTCGCTGCTGGATGTAACCCTATGGACCTGCGAAGAGGCACGCAAGCTGCAGTAGAGGCCGTGGTAGACTTTCTACGGAAGAACAAGCGCGATATTACTACTGGCGCAGAGATCGCACAAGTGGCTACCATCAGCGCAAACGGCGACACCCACGTTGGCAAGCTAATCTCGAATGCTATGGAGAAGGTCGGCAAGGAGGGTGTGATCACTGTCAAGGAAGGAAAAACCATCGAGGACGAGCTGGAGGTTACAGAGGGTATGAGATTCGACCGCGGTTTCACATCAGCATATTTCATCACAGACACCAAGTCGCAGAAGGTCGAGTTTGAGAAGCCTTTGATTCTGCTGTCAGAAAAGAAGATCTCTGCCGTCCAAGATATAATACCAGCACTCGAAGCCTCCACACAGCTCCGTCGTCCACTTGTTATCGTTGCTGAGGATATCGATGGAGAAGCTCTGGCAGTCTGTATTCTCAACAAGCTCCGTGGACAGCTTCAGGTCGCCGCAGTCAAGGCTCCTGGCTTTGGTGACAACCGCAAATCCATCCTGGGCGATCTCGGCATCCTGACAAACGCCACCGTCTTCACTGACGAGCTCGATATCAAGCTTGAAAAAGCAACTGCAGACATGCTCGGCTCTACTGGATCAATTACGATTACTAAGGAGGACACCATCATACTGAATGGCGAGGGCAGTAAGGACGCGATAGCACAGAGATGCGAGCAGATTCGCGGTGTCATGAACGACCCGTCAACATCAGACTACGAGAAGGAGAAGCTACAAGAGCGTCTGGCTAAGCTCTCTGGTGGTGTCGCTGTCATCAAGGTCGGAGGCGCGTCAGAGATTGAGGTCGGAGAAAAGAAAGACCGCGTGGTTGATGCACTGAACGCCACACGTGCTGCAGTTGAGGAGGGAATCTTGCCAGGTGGTGGGACGGCTCTTCTCAAGGCTGCGGCCAACGCACTAGGATCTGTCAAGCCAACAAATTTCGACCAGCAGCTCGGTGTTAGCATCATCAAGAACGCCATCACACGCCCAGCACGGACTATCGTTGAGAATGCTGGTACTGAGGGTAGCGTTGTCGTCGGCAAGCTCATGGATGAGTTCGGATCAGACTTTAACAAGGGCTTTGACAGCGCGAATGGCGAATACGTCGACATGATCGCTTCCGGTATTGTTGACCCCTTCAAGGTTGTCCGCACTGCTCTTGTCGACGCCAGTGGTGTTGCATCACTACTTGGTACCACAGAAGTTGCCATTACAGAGGCGCCAGAAGACAAGGGCCCACCAGGAGGTGGAATGGGTGGAGGAGGAATGGGAGGAATGGGTGGCATGGGTGGCGGAGGCATGTTCTAGACATCTTCGCCTTCCTTCTCCCTCGTCTTCGATACCACCAGCCGGCGCAATGGATATCTCTTCATTTCTGAACAGATGTCATTATCCCCTACGTGTCTCTCCACTCAGGCTACATCAGCAGTGTGTATTAGCATAGTAAAAGCGGTCTTCTTCGCTGTAACATACATATGTCCATGGCGTCCATAGTTTCGAAGATAATCCAGAAAAATCCAGAATAAATGGAACCAAAATATTTTCAATCCTGATTCAATTATGTGACCCTCAGCTGCAACGACATTTATGCTGCTGGAGAAGGAGGCGCTAGCGGAAGCCCCGCCAAGCGACAGCTGTTGCCCCCCACCAAAGTCGTTGCTGAGTACTTACTCAAAAATTTACTCCCTACCTTACGCAAACATATCCACTGACCACTCGGCTCTCTACACAACCACTTCGCTTGACCACTGATCGCAAAGAACGCTCGGTATGACATCTGCAGCCTAAGAGCCCACGTCACCCATTGCGACTTAGCCGGCCTTATCAACAAAGCCAGGCTGCAAAAATACTCGAGTCTACGCTGACGGTTTGTTTGCTCACTATAGCTTCTTGACGTCTCGAATTATTCACGCTCTAATCATACCCTCAAACCTACGCAGCCATGGTAAGCCATTCTCCCCCAGTGCAAGGACTCGAGAGCACGTGCTTACGCTGTCCATTATAGAGCAAATCCGGGTATGCAGCTCCTCCTCTTCGTCCCTTTCGCAGTCTGCAGCGTACCCACTCCCAGCTTCGAACACCGCTCCCCAGGAAATCACCCTCCATTTCCATACTCTATACAACTTCTTAGCTAAACTACCTCTCACCCAGCGTCTCCATCTCCCCAGAGTGCATCTCGAAATTCAACGAGCTCAAGCTCGGCAAATCAGTCAAATACATCATCTACAAGCTCTCCGACGACTACAAAGAAATCGTTGTCGAAGATGCCTCCTCCGATCCCGATTGGGAGACCTTCCAGGACAAGCTTATGAACGCAAAGGCTTCGCATAGGGGCAAGGAGGGTAAGGGGCCCAGATTTGCTGTCTACGACTTCCAGTATGAGCTAGAGGCTGGCGAGGGAACGAGGAACAAGATCGTGTTTATCTCGTGGAGTCCGGATGAGGGGACGTTGGTTTTCGTAAGGCTCCAATGACTGCGCTGTGAACTTGGATTGCTTGCTAACGGGCCGGGTAATATAGCCAAGAATGACGTACGCTTCGTCGAAGGAGTCGCTGAAGAACGCCCTCAATGGTATCGCGGCTGAGGTACAAGCCAACCGGGATGATGAGATTGAGTATGCGACTATACTCAAGGATATTAGCAAGGGCAAGCGCTAGAGCGTCCACTGGTTTCATTATGAAGGTGTTCTTGCAGAGTGGCTCACAGTGATTGGTTGTGCGGACAGGATAGCTCGAGGGTTACATTGCATAGACTTTATGCTTACGATTATCAAGTGCCCTTGACCTTGACCTTTTGTACTTGCCCTTGCCCTTGCCCTTTAATTGTCCTGCACGGTAGAGCTTTACTGTGCTCTACTTTGAAATATTGTAACCTTCCGCTATGCATTTGAAGGTAGAGACGGATGCAGTATGTACAGGATTCCCCCAACGTTACACTGAAAATCTTGCCAGGCCTTGACCATATCTCCTGCCATTCGCTGCCCAGATCTCCTGGTATGCGTCTCAATAACTCGTACCTTATGATATCTCGTTGCATGTATTTCATGCCCCCTCCTCGCTAGCCCTTGCTCTTCTTCTCCCAAGTATCTCTAAAAGTATCAAACAATTCTGTAGCCTTCCCTTCATCCCGTATCCTCTGCACCAAGAACCCCTTCAAGTCCGTCCAAAACTCTTCCCCTCCCAGAACCTCCTCTCCACTGGGCCCCTGCGCGACCGGCATTTCTATACCCCCCATAGGCGTATCCTCAGCCTTGCTCTCCCCCTCTTTGTAGCCCATAACCATAACGCCAAACTCCACTTCCCTCCCAACATCCTCCTCCCCCACAACCTCTTTGACAGTCTTCACATCACCCACAGGCTTCTTCTTATAAAGCACCCGGATCTTATCCGTCCCCTCTATCCCCAAGTCCTTCGCCACCTTCTGCTTCAACCCCAGTACACTAGTCTCGACATCCGTCCCCGGCAGACTCAAGCTCAGCACCGGATTCCTGGAGCTCTTCAACGTAACATTCAGCTCCCACAGCTTCTGCGCCTCACTATCGACATTCAAATCATCACTCCCTTTCTTGAACTGATTCGGCATGCGCGGCAGCACATAAGAGCTTGTAATTTCGAGGGTTTTGGGGTTGGAGACATGATCTGGTTGGAGCTTCGAGGGCCGGGAATCGAGGGTCGAGAGGAAGGATTTGGCGAAGGAGAGTTCGGTCATGACGCCGTTCTTGGGGAGGTTGGGGTAGGTTTTTGTGTATTGACTCCAGAGGGTTTCAGAGCTCATGGTACCTTATGCTGGTTACGGAGGTTGTTCCATGAGAGCAATGATAATGCCAAGGCTGGGAGAGATGGCGCTAAGATAACGGTTAGCATGAACTTTTCGTGAGAAATACTAGAAGTACAAGTACAGCTCCAGAGCGCGTGGAAATTGAATCTCGCCGCAGTTATGGGAGTCGGACGACGGATGAAAAAGCAAAGCCCACCTCCAGATTTCGGAAAACTGTCAGCGCAAAAAAGAAAGGCTGGAGACTTTGACGACTCTGCACGACTAAAAAAAAGACGAGCGTCTGGCGAGATCAAAGCACCTGTGCCTCAGAAGAGGGCGCTCAATAGCAACGCAAATGCGGGCCTGAAGAAATCTACAACAGGCACCTTCGCCAATGGCAAGCCTACACAGGCGCCAAAGGGGAAGAAATTCGAACCCTTGCTGTCAGGCGAGCTCCTCGATCAGAACTCGGACCACGACGCGGCAGACCTGCTGGGTGGAGATGATGAGATCGATGAAGACCTACTCGTAGACTCAGATGATGGTTCTTCAGAAGCTGGCGAGGGCCTTCCGGATGAATTCATGGGTTCAGGATCTTCGGTGTACGATTCAGATCCCCAGCATGAGAAGGCAATGTTCTCAGAAGATGAGGACGAGTCGGATGCCGAAGAGCAGCTCACAGCTGCCAATATAGCGGGACTGTCAAGGCGGTTGGACCAGGAGCAAGAGGATGATGCGGCGGAAGCACAATTGGAGCTGGAAGAGGCTGCTTTACAAATAAACATTGATGGCGATCGACCGAAAGTATTAGATGACCATGATGAAGACTGGAGTGCAGCGTCAAGGCTTGCGCCAGATCTACAGCTATTGCGGTCACGTATTACAGATACTATCCGCGTCCTGGACGATTTCTCGAAGCTTTCTGAGCCAGGTCGATCAAGAGCAGAATACACAGCCCAGCTCCTCAAAGACATATGCCTATATTATGGCTACTCGCCGTACCTCGCTGAAAAGCTCTACAACCTCTTCCCACCGCGAGAAGCGTTCGCTTTCTTCGAAGCAAACGAGTCTGCCCGCCCAGTGGTCATACGTACAAACACCCTCCGCACACATCGCCGAGAACTTGCACAATCACTCATCAACAGAGGCGTAATCCTCGAGCCGGTAGGGAAGTGGTCCAAGGTTGGCCTGCAGGTATTCGAGAGCCAAGTGCCATTGGGAGCGACACCCGAATATCTCGCCGGCCATTATATCATACAAGCGGCATCCTCTTTCCTTCCCGTCATGGCTCTCGCACCACAGGAGCATGAGCGAGTACTGGACATGGCAGCGGCCCCTGGCGGAAAGACCACCCACATCGCCGCTTTGATGAAGAACACGGGGTCTATATTCGCCAATGATAGTAATAAATCCAGAGCCAAGGGTCTGATAGGCAACATCCACCGCCTCGGTGTCAAGACTACCGTTGTTTGCAATTATAACGCTAAAGAATTTCCCAGAGTGATTGGAGGCTTCGACCGCGTACTACTTGATGCACCATGCTCCGGAACAGGTGTCATTGCTAAAGACCCGAGCGTTAAGACGAACAAGACAGAGAAGGATTTCATGCAATTACCGCACTTACAGAAGCAGCTGCTGCTCTGCGCTATTGACTCGGTCGATCATGCTAGTAAGAGTGGAGGCTACATTATCTACTCAACTTGCAGCGTTACTGTCGAAGAGAATGAGCAGGTGGTGCAGTACGCACTCAGTAAACGGCCGAATGTCAAGCTTGTCGAGACAGGCTTGACTTTTGGTGTGAATGGCTTTGTGAGCTACATGGGCAAGCAGTTTGATCCGAAAATGAAGATGACCAAGAGGTTCTATCCGCATGCTTACAATGTTGATGGTTTCTTCGTCAGCAAATTCATGAAGATGGGACCTTCGCCTGGAGCTTCAGTCAAGGATGGAGTGGCGAACGCAGCGAAGCAGGACAACGACGTGACCATGGTAGATAGGACACCCATTGCTAATGGAGATGGGGAGGAGGAGGAAACATTCGGTGGCTTCGACGACTCGGAGGATGAGAAGTACATTGAGAAGGCGAAGAGGAATCGTTTACGAAAGAAGGGCATAGACCCTAGAGCCGCTAATGGAAAGAAGAGGATTACGCAGAGTGGAATAATTTCAGTGGACAGGGAGGTGCCGACCAATGGTGAAAGCCCTGCGTCGAATGGTATCACAAATTCGAAGTCAAAGGTACGGAAGGAGACTGTGCCACGGGTGGAATAGCGAATCAATATCATACTTTAATTCAACTCACGTTGCAGTCCGCCTCCTCCGCTTTTGCTTTCTCATTCTGCCAATGATTGGCTACCACCGCAGACTCAGTATTGTGTGTCCATTGGTTGAGAACTTGCATGAAGTCCTTTAGCTTTACTGGCAGCCTTATCATCCCACTCTGAACTGTAAAGCCCGCCAATCCCCGCCCCTAGGAGTTAGCGTGCGCCCTATTAGAGCTGCCTGCTCTTGGCTACCTATCTAAGCCAAGTGTGTGCAACGGTGGAGACAGATTCTGATTCCATTCATATCCCAAGTTCATTGCAGCCTCACTTCACTAACACCAGGAAAGCTCTGCACACAGCATCCCTCTTCTAACAATCGGAGCTTGCATATATGTTCTAAGTATCCTCCACCTATAACCTCAGTCAAGCTAGGACAACCTCATAGGCCTCACTCTTCCCGCAACTTATTCACAAGTCGCTACCTACTGTCATTGTTCAGCTTCAGGTTTCGTCATCGGTAGCTAAGCTCGCCATGGAGGCAGCAACTCTCAGTGGTACAGATGATGACCACCCACCGCTTGGACAACCAGTTCCGCAGGCCCCCCATCATCGTCGACATATCCGCTATGCAACGCCTGAGACCTCAACACAACCACCGACTCACTTCATTCTCGAACATGCCATGAACCATCACAATCACATCCATAACCATAGCCAGTCCAGAACCCCTCCTCCGCCCAACACACATCGAAGCCCAAGAACCATGAGTGCCTCACCTCCACCGCCTCCCGCAACAGCCTCCTCCAGCCAGACACAGCGTCTTGCCACTCCACCACCACCACCCGTAGCCGATGGACAAGACCATGATAGAATGGAGACAGACGAAGAGAGTGACGATTCTGATTCTGGTGCAGAGGAAGGTACACCCGAGGCTGGATCTCCAGAAGCAGCAGCAGCAGACCCTACACCACCACCTCCACAAGAAGATGAAGTCATGGACACCTCTCCAGACAATCCACCAGTAACAGATGAGCCTCCACCTGTCAATAACCCTCACAGACCTCCGCACACCATAGTTGTGAACCCAACGACTGAGGAAAGCGATGAGGTGCTTAGATCAGGGGTACTTGTCCAAGTTCCGAGTACTATTGCCACCCCTCAAGAGGCTGTGGATGCACTCATTGCAGCTGATTTGAGAGTCACTCGAGAGGATGAAGCCAGACTACGAGCTGCGGAGAGAGAAATCGCTGCTATAGCGCCAGGAGTCACGCCAGAAGAACGGGCCTCACTGCTACGAGCTGCTGAGAGAGAACTCTCAACAGTGGGGCACATCAGGCGGGCGGCACGGACTGGCACGGGCAGAGAACAACTCGAGAGGCGTGAGAGACGTGAAGGGCGGGAAGCTGATGATGAAGGCGAAGGAGATGATGACAGTGATGATTCTGATTCCGAAGAGGAGAATCCTTACTGGACAAATTTCAAGGAAGATACGTCGACTCCTGACGAACGTGAGTTGAAGCTCATTGAAGATATGGAGGAGGTCAGTGCTCTTAACCATGATCATTGGGAGAAGCGGGTGTTCGAGCCTCTGGATGACCCCGAGTATGTCCCTGACGAGGCGGTGAGGATTGAATGGGTAGTGAAAGGAGTGCATGGTACGCCGGAGAAGCCCAATAGGGAGAAGATTATGAGGTCTCCGTCTGTGAAGGTTGGAGAGTACTACTGGAATATCAAGTACTTTCCACACGGCAATGATGGTACAGAGCAGCTGAGTATCTACATCGAATGCTCGCCTCGGCCCTATGAAGAGGTAGAAAAGGAAGAGACTGAGGCCAAGGACACCGAAAAGGCTACTACTTCGAGAGAGACTTCGAGTACCAGTGAAGGCCCAAATGCTGTTGGCGTTACAGACCAAAATGCAACAGGAAATTCAATTACAAGTACGCCTGTCCAGTCCTCAGACAATGTTGATCCACTTGCTGCACACGGTGCACTGGAAGAGCAGATGATAGCTACACCAACGCAAACTACACCCACACCCCCGAAGAAGGAGAAGGAGAAGGAAGTCAAGGTGGAAGAGCCTTGGGGTATAGCAGCTCAAATCAGCTGTGTCATATACAATCCTAGCGAGCCACGAGTCAATGCTACCCAGAAGGGTTGCCATCGCTTCTACAATGACAATCCTGACTGGGGATGGACCAGATTCCACGGCCCATGGGATGAGATACATAAGCGTCAACGCTCCCAAAGACAGGCCCTTCTCCGCAACGACACGCTTAACTTCACAGCCTACATCCGCACTATCAAAGATGATACCAAAGCCTTATGGTTCCACCCCCCTAAAGACAATCCCGAATGGGACAGCATGGCCATGACTGGCGTTCGTGCATTCGAATGCCAGCATCAATCAAGTGCTATGAATGCTGCACTGTCAAGCTGGTTGCATATGAGTCCTATTGTAGACCTCGTCAAGAAAACATCTATTCCCGATCCTGTTTGGGAAGCTGAGCAACGCATGAGACCGGCATTTGAGGAGCTTCAAGATATTTTAGAAGAAGACGAGAGTAGCGCACCGCCAGAGCGAGAAATCTATCTGTCACAGTTGATGAGCATTCTGAACTTTTATGGTGCAGATGTCGACTCGAAGATGGACGTCGTGATGATCTGGGAAGGGTTGCGACGGGTTCTAAATTTTGAAGCGTCTGGTCAAGAAAAGATGGAGACAAATGTCGATCTCTTTGGCGATGTCTTGTTGCTAAAGCAGCCGGACCCGTTCAGCGAGGAGACGGGACCGAAGTATAACGCAGAGAGGCTTGCAAATGGTTTCAAACTCATGACTGCTGCGCCTAACAGTGTACAAGGTATACTAGAAAAGAGTGAGCAGAGTCCGTCAGCAGCGTTTCGGCAATGGCAAAGCTACTCTGGCCAACCGCAGCAAATTCCACAGCGCCCTTCAGTGTTGCAAATTGAACTTCCTCGTCAGAGCTTCTTCAAAGATGCTAGGAAATGGAAAAAGCTTACCAATCGAATAGAGATGAATGAGGAGGTCAGTTTTAATGGGGCCAGATATAGCCTCTATGGCATGATTGTTCACTCAGGCGATCTGGAGTCCAAGGAATATTATTCCGTCATACGTCCTGAAGGACCCGGAACTAGATGGTTCAAATACGGTAGCGACCACAGTCCTAGAAAGGTCGAGATCTTGACGAGCAATCAAGCAGTAAAGGCCCATGAGGGCTCTGGCGAAAACGCAGATGGAACCGCCGCAGTTGCTTACATTGCTTTGTACGTTCTCACCGAGAACCTGCCAAATGTGCTTTGTACTCCTTTCAAGTGCAAGACTAAGCAAAAAGAGCATGTCGAAGAGGCTCAAGCTCCGTCGGCCTCGGAAGCCGATACTCCTCAAGAGACCAAAGATGATGAGCTAGAAGAAATGCCATTTTATGTCTTCAACTCGGACCAATTTCAAGGGTACACAGGCCGAGGAATGTGTAATCCATGGCAGGCACAAGGCAACGAGGATAATGTTCGAGAATTCAAGTTCCCTCCCGAGACTACCATCGAAGAAGTCAAGAAGCATTTGACGGAGAAGAATTCCGGCGACATCGAACTATGGCCCATGAACACAGCAGCGCCTAGTGCGCGTGCTTATCCTGGCCTTCTCTCATACGAGAGTCACAAAGGCGATTCAATAGAAGAGATGGGTCAACACAGTGGTGGCTGTCGATTCTGGATGACACCAGCGGAGCCAAGGCCTGTGCCAGAGACCGATACATCCCTACTCGAGGCCCAAGCTCGCGCTCTCTTATCATCGCCTGACCATCAAGAGCGAGAAGCCATACTTATGACTGCATTAAGCGCAACCGAAGAAGCATTAAACAACACAAGTGCGCCAGAAAGCAACCCGGCTACAGCAGACAACGATGCCGAGATGACAGAAGCCGAAACGGCACCCGAGGGAGAGAGTCGTCCGCCCCCCGCGCAACAGACTGAAGCTCAAGCGGCAGCACACCGGAGGATGGCTGAATTACAGCAACAGCTGAGACTACACAACCAAGCGCGACAGGAGCAGGTGGCGGAGCAGGTGGAACACTTGGCCAGAATACAGAGCGCACACAATTCGTCTATCAAGTATACGTACTTCCTTGTAAAAGTCTTTGATCCTGAGAAAAGTACGCTGCAGGGCGTGGCAAGCAAGCTTGTCAAGAGCGAAACCAAGATCTCAGGGGAGGTGAAAAATTTACTCAAGGTCGAGTCCAACGAGTCTTGGGACATCTACCACGAACGGGGCATCGAGATCCGTTCCAAAGATCTGGTCAAAAGTAACGAGACCTTCGAGTCTCGGTGCGGCGGCGCGGACGGCAGTATCTTCATTGCCCAGCGCCGTCCCACTTCTGCTCAGTGCGTCTATACTCCATCCTCGTCTACTTGCCATGGCTAACAGAAACTCCAGGATCGCCGCCTTCGAAGCTAACTGCCAAAGTGCCAACCCAGCCGAATACTTCACCCAGCTCCACGGCCTCGATAACCCCTCTTACTTCCGCTCCCGCTTCAATAGCTCCTACTTTGCACACCCCTATCTTAACCACTCCCTCGTCAACGGCCGCGCCCACGGCTCCGGCATCCTCGTCACCCTATCCGGCGACGCCTACAATGGCCAATTCATATCCGGCAGCAAATGCGGCAAGGGCGAAATGCGCTACGCAAACGGCGACACCTACGATGGCGAATGGCGCGCTAATGAACCCAATGGGCAGGGCACGATGGTTTATGCTAAGACGGGGAACGTATACAAGGGTGGCTTCAAGAAGAGGAAGAGGCATGGAAAAGGCACGATGGATTTCCAAGTTGCGGATGAGGAGATGGCGTTGTGTAAGATTTGCTATGAGGGCGAGATGGATGCGCTGTTTTACGACTGTGGGCATGTGGTTGCGTGTGAGGAGTGCGCAAGGCAGGTCGATATATGCCCGGTCTGTAGGAGGGCGGTTAGAGCTGTGGTGAGGATTTGGAGGACGTAATGGAAGGATGGTGTGAAAGGCGAGGGTGAAGGGAAAGCGGGGGGGAGATGTTACGAGATGATGATTACCAATGATCCGTCCAAACAATTTGCCATGGTAGCGGTGGAGTCTTGGGGGAACATGATTCAATTCCTTCATCTGGAAGTGAGACAGTGGATAGATAGAATGGGTCTTGTACCATACCTTTCTTCTCTCTCTTAAAACATCATGACATAGTCAATATTCATTCCTTTTCTTTCGGTCTGATGGAGTGCACATCGCATCGTAACGGCGTCTTGTTTCCGCGGGTCAAAGCCCGCTCCGTGAACACTTTGGCTTTGAGGAAGTCGCATAGTCTCTCGACAAGTCGACAACTCTGAGAGTCACCAGTCTTTTTCGCGGAAGTTGGAGAGTCACAAAGACGTAGAAGTCGCAAAAACATCCTGTCCATTAGCCAGTCCTCAGGCTCGTTGTGTGCAGTGCAAATCAGCTTTTCGAAACTCTCTGCTATCTGACAATTCGTCAGCTCCTTAGTCTGATGTATTAGCATACGCAAAAGTATCCTGTCAATAGTAACAGTCAAATTGGGAGGGAGAGGAAGTAAGATCTGCCTTTTGAACTTGATGAATATAACAGACGGGTCTTGGTCGTAAGACTATATCTTTCGCTGTTCAAGGTATCACAATAAAAGTCTTCTACTTTTTCGAGTCTGTATAGCATAATCTTCTGTATTCTAATCGAGAAAGATCTCTTCTCCGGGAGAACAGCTAGAGAGCGACCAAGCAAATACAGAGCCGGTCATACTGTCGGTACTCAACCACTGTGCCATCAAAGGGTCTCCAGGCCAACTTCTGTAGCATCTGCGCTGTGACCACCCAAGCCCCCACGCTGCTGACCGCTCTTTCAGGGATGCCATCCTGTAATCTCCTCTTTTGGACTGTGCAGCATTAGTGAGTGACTCATTTCAGAAACACACAGAAGGCTGTGAAGAAAGCACTTGTAGTTGAAGCAAACTTTTCCAGACAGCTGTAGCGCGATCATCGCCCCACTCTTCTCATGCTAAATTCAGGGGCCGCAATTACTTTAGCGGCGACGATCCTGGCAACGCGTTCTCTTGGCATCAACGACATTTCATGCAAGCACTTTCCGATACGAGATGTGATAGATAGTCGTCATGGCCTGTAATTCTGGCAGTTGCGTGAAGCTACGCGTTGTTTGGCTGCCTGATGATGCGGCAGTTGAGGGGTATGTAGATCGAGAATTTGGAAGGAGATCCAAGCGCACTCATCGAGTCCCGTTGTACTGATCGAGATGCAGTAGAACTTTTTGCTTTTCTGTGAAGGCTATAGATGAGCCAGCCACATTTGGTTTTGCAGCCCCGCTATTAGCGTTGTAGATGAACGTCCCGTGTTTTGTTCTAATCTTCTTCGCTCTACTCTGCTCTGAACCTTCACTCTCCACGCTAGCGTACTATGGAGCTCAACCGCTTGGAATCTTTAATCTCATAATTTCAACCTCTTCATTCCTTTGCAGCTCTCGTTCAAGCACGAAGTCATCCTTCTATTATCTTGCTACGCTTCCTCTTTATCTCGCCAACACTCTCTTCATCTCAATCGTACTCTCACTTCGACTCTCCCACTCTGACCCAAAACAACCTCAACGCCAACCTCAAGTACCAACATCTACCACAGTCACAATGCCTATCAAATGGACCGCCGACGTAGACCAGATCGTAAGTCTTACTAGCATCCATATCACATCTCTTACCCAAATCTCTCACTCTCCCCTTCCCTCCTCGCCACCCCTCAAAGCTAACACCCACACTCTTACAGCTCCTGCTCAAGATCTTGGAAACCTCCAATGAGAAGCACAACTGCAATGCAATCGCCGCCGCCTGGCGTAAGATTCCTCCCTCAAACAGCTACCACACTTACTAAACCCCCCCACTGCAGCCGAAGGATCCGAGAAGCCAACCCCTCGCGCCATCTCAGAGCGTCTTTTCAAGATCAAGCAGATGGCTAAAGCTTCGGGCGTTGCCACCAAGGGCGCTACCACGAGCCCAGCCAAGGCGTCCAGCAGTGCCGGAACTCCTCGTAAGCGTGCTACCAATGGCGATGGTGTCAAGAAGACTGCTACACCGTCTAAGAATGGTGGCAAGGCTGCTGCTGCTGGTGGAAAGCGTAAGCGTACTGGGGCCCGCATGAGCGATGAGTACGTACCACCCCATCCTCTGCACGGTACCTGACTGAAACATGCATAGCGACGCCGTGGACGATTCGGAGGAAGGATACAAATCGGAAAACAATGGCTCCAACGTTGAGGATGATGTCGACGAGTCTCCATCTAAGAAGACTAAGACCAATGGAAAGGCAAAGGTCAAGATCGAGGCGCAGGATGACCTCGAGGAGATCCGCGCTTTCGGAAATCGCGTTAGCCAGAACCGCTTCGGCGGCGACGGCAATCTGGACATGGAGGATAGCATCTATGCCTAGAAGATTGGAAGAGGAGAGCAGAGGATATCGGAGGGCGGTCGAGGATTGGACAGGTGGCTTTCCGTTCTAGATACGACGCTTCGTGGCAGAAGCTCTTGCATGTATTCATCTTACGCTGAGTATCGTTTATCGATGGTGAAGGGGATGGTGGTTACTTGCATTGCTTGAAATGATCATACACTACGCTTTCTAGCATAGGAAAATCCCGAACAATCAAACCATCGCATACCAAGACCAAGTTTCAAATTATTTCCAAGCCCAAACGTCCAGCAGAACAACCTTTTCTCCCAGAGTTAAATCCTCGCAATAGTAGTGGGAAGGTCGTCGATGCTATAATGTGCGCTTGGCCTACGATACCTCATTCACGGACATGGTTTCATTGCATTGCACGATCAAGCTATCATGGCAAATATCCATGCACTGCATATTCTACCAAGTAGGATCATCACGAGTAATCATGTAATGGCAAAGCGAAATGATTTCAATCGTCTCCAATCTCAAATTCTATTGTACTCCATCGTCTATATTCGCCACCATAGCTCCTCTTCTCACCAATCACTGAACTACGTAGCTATGAAAGTAGAACAGCTCCTTGGAGACCTACCGGCTACTGATACTGTACGACATAGCCGTGCAATGGTAGTAACTCATACAGCTTAGGCGTTAGCAAAGAAATAGTCAAATCCTCTATATATCAAGCACATTTCACTGGAAACATTGTCAGGATGAATAGTACGTGCATTTAGTGCTCTACCTCAAGCTCGCCGTCTCAGGTGCTCAAGCGTATCTGGAAAACAAAACACAAACGCCAGGATTCCATCCTTTCAATAACGAAGCCTACCACCTCTGCAGTACTGCCTGTCCATTCACCACCAACTGCAGTGTTCCATTGCCATTATTCACCTGAAAATTCCACCGCAAAAAAACAGGAGAAACCGAGAAATGTATCCACCAGACCTGCCGAGTGTTGATATTAGTAGTGCGCTTGATAATGGAGATGGAGGAATGAGGTTAGCGTACCATGTACGTGATCGAACCTTGCACTGTCCAGTCCAATAGTGCATTTTAACGGATGGTCGGCAGACGAATGAAGACATAAGCGTTCTAATTGTCTTCCCCTTCTGTCTCCGTATCCTCGGTAGAAGTGTAGTCGTAAGGCCTGCTCCAGATGCTCTTTGCGTATCTGGGTGACATGCATTCAGGGGGCGTATCGCAGACGTTGGGGCACACGAAGGAGTAGGAGGTCGGCTTGATGGCCTCAGGAATCACAGGGCCAACGATGGGGGTAACGAAGGGGTCCACGGGATCGACGGCTGAAGACTTCGGCTTCTTGGCTGGAGTGTCAGATTGGTCATCGGTGTTGTTGAGGAAGGTCCCTGTCGGTTTTGGGTCAGCGCGGTTTTCCAAAATGTGACTTGATGATGCAGTGTTGGGTATTGTTCACACAGTTTAGAAAGGGACATTGCGCCCGCCTTGAAAGTGAAGGTGGATTTAGATGAGCTTTGAGGGAAATCACGTACCATCCGAATCAGTAGATTCGTACTCCTTTGAAAGCGGGCTCCCAGCTCCGGTAACTCTTGAACGCTTCGCGCCCGCAATGGGCCCCAAAGCCTTGAAAGAAGCACGGGCGATGGCAGTGGCAGTAGTCGCAATATCCATTGGCCGCGTGGCGGATTGATGATGCAGTCCGCGAGAAACAACCGCCAAATTTTCCTTTTCCATCTTAGCCATGATTTCCTTTTGCTTCTTCGATGTACGCTTCTTGGGCGGCGTAACACCCGTAGCTGATCCCCGAGCGCTTGTCTCCGCGGCAATGGCCTTGTGGCGCAGGTTTTGCACCTGGTGCTGTAAGGATTTGGCGGTAAAATCTGGGATGACGTTAGCATACTCTTGTAAAGAAGGACGAAGTCTTTGTCGGCCGGATTGGAGGAAAGTTGGCTAGGTACGGAGGGAAAGCCCGCAAAGTGGGCGAAAGCTCGATTCAAAAAGCAAGGGTTGTGGCAAGGTACCCAGCTTATGCTGGGAAGGGCAGGGTAAAGAACGCAACGTGATTCAATTAGGGTGTTAGGGGTTGATATCTTCTCAGTCGGATATGGTAGAGGGAAGGGTAGCTTACTGTCGCCCATAGACTCAGCAAGAGCCTTGAAGTTGATGTCAATATTGTGTGTCTTGATTATTTGACAGATGAGCTGATGAGACGTCAGTAGGCTGGCCTCAACGAGGGTCAGATCCCCAATGGAGGTACGGTTTGCAAAGAAGTGGTGTTCAGGTCTGAGTTCAGTGGATTGGGCTAATTGACACACCTTCGCGTTGTTGGCTTCGTTCCACACAACCATATTGGCGGTTGTAACGGATGTAGAGGAGTTCGTAGAGGGGCAAAAATTGAAGTAGCGAGAGAGCTATGTTACGGAAAGCAAAGTATTGGTGTAGAGCGAACGAGAGGGTGTGTATCTAGGTGGTTGTTGAGGTGAGGAAGGGGAATAGTGAGGGATCGGAATTTATGGCAACAGCTCGGGCTGTTTACCCGCCCAACGCGACTGGCCAGCAGCCACTAAACCCCTTCCGATCACGAAAGTAAGCTTTGTTTGGGCCTAATGGTGAACGTATAGGCAATTCGTGGGTGGATTCCTGAGCATGGAAATAAGCTAGGCTGTTTTGCTCCCTCATGATAGGCCTTCAGCCGCAGAAAGCACCCACCGAAGATATCAGCGAGGACTGGAAAATCCCTCGAAATACTCCTTTACTCCATAGACATCCAAAGTTATGCTCTCTACGTTAGTCTCTTTTCGAGAGTCAACCTTTTGGATCCTTTTCCTACTCGCGCAGAACGTATCGCATTTTTGCTTAGCGATCCCTTATTCCCGATTCACTGGCTCCTTCGGCCAATCATTCTGAGTCGAAAGTGACGAGCTTCTGAGTCAACAGTGATTGATTGAGGCAAGGAGGACCTGTTGCAGCCATTTCGGGGCCATCGCAGAGCAATTCCTGGACTTACAGCTTACCTGCATGCCAGAATTCTGCTCCAATCACTCGCCTCCTGTGGCACAAACAACCATCAAGAACAAAGCGAATCAATGATGATGACTCGCGGCGATGGATACTTGTCGGAACATTCTCAGGGCCATTGCAGCGCAATTTCTGGACTTACAGCTTACCTGCACGCCAGAATCTTGCTCCATCCACTCGCCTAGCGTGGCGTAAACAATCTTGAGGCACGAACGCTTAACACAAGCCAACCATACCGAACTTACGTCCAACAAAGGAGTTAGACGGTTAACCCGAAGAGAAGGCTGTCTGGCAGCCTTATTATGTTTGTGGGGAAACAGCTTCGCTAAGCACGGCCCGGGCCGCAAATTTCTTTGCCTTACAAAAAAACGATTGCCTTGCTCGCCATGGAGTGTTACATGGTGCAATGCGACCAAATGCATGGAACACTTCCTGAATACAGCACTCTCTAGGATTTTCCTGTTCACGATTGAAGATGCCCCTCGAGTCTTCCAGCACAGCAATCTAAAGTAGCCAAATCAGTTTGTATGTGACCTCTCTTACCTCAGCTTTTGGAAAGTGTTCCTGACCACACTACAACAGCGTTGGCAATCCAACACAGCCAGATTAACTCCTCCACGACGTCCCTACCTCAGCTTTTGAAAAGATCTCCCTAGGCACCCCATCGACCATCGGAGACGTACGACTCGGGCACTCCATGACGTCTTTCTTGTACAGATACAGCAGTATGACCATTTCCAAACCTTTCTGCAGATGACTTCAGACACCTCTTTCAACACCCATGATGGGCTATGAGGACCCATAGGAAATACCAAAGATGAGACAAACAGAAGAGCTTTTTGAATGTGGACAGCAACGCATGGGAGTAAGCCTAAGAACTAGACAGGAAGTCTTGCATGAGAAAAGTACACGTCAAGGGGACAAGTACAACACGACTATTCGAGAACAGACCCAGAGCTGCACATTGGTTCTATACTATCTTGAAGATCGTTCGCAGCAAAACGCTAGAGCACATCGAGCTGTCCATCTAGTGAAAGAGGAGGAAGGCTCAAATACCAAAAGACACTCGTCTGACATCTTAGAGACACCTAGTTCACAGCAGGTCAGAAACTTAGAGCGCAGAGAACTCACGAAATGCCATACACCGAGCCTAACCCGCTTCCCCTTATGCGAATGTCCTCCTACCCAGCGACCTTCGATGAGAGAAACTTTCAAGTCCACTGAGCTGCCTTGCAATGAATTCTCAACTCTCCGTCCTTCGTCAGGAGGTCTTTCGCCTCTACTCTATCAACGAGCCTCTGGAAGCAAAGGTGCGCTAAATCATCGACAATGGTTTCGGATTGTTCCACCTCCATGTCGCGGGCGCGCCTAATCAGAATGCATCCCCCCATCGCGATTGGTCTCGTCGCGAGCTTCTTCCATGCCGGTAGTCTCAGAGTCTTGCACAATCTTGATATTAACAGGTCGGGCATCACCGGTGTGGAGCGTCACACCATTCTCGTCATACATCTTGCCTCGATAATCGCAGTCGACCAGAGACTCTGGCAAAACAGAGGGATGCGGCTCGATCCGCCGTTTATATACGTCGAGAACTTTCTTGTATAGGTCCAAACTGCTGATCCGGCCCCGAGGGTCCCGTTCAAATGCTTCGAAGACGCAATCATGAAGCTCCATGGTGTACGCCTCGTACAATGGGAGTGGATCCCTTGACTGCGGGTAGAAGGTTAGCCATTCCATCATGTTTTCCTGTGTGTCAGGAATGCCGTCTGGCAAAGGTGCAACAGGTGCGTCGTAGTGAGCTAGGGCATGCAGTACGCAACCAGCTGACCAAACATCCGAAGGTCCAGAAACTGCAGGCATCTCTGGTGGTTGGTATTTGAGTGTCCCATAGCTCGCTGCTGGAGTAAGACTGGACATGCCGAAATCACCCAAAACCAGAGAAGGATACAACCGGCAAAGGGGATCCTCAGAATTTGGGTTGGGTGGGCTGAGGAAGATGTTGGCGGGCTTTATGTCACCGTGGAATACCGGTCTCCATAATCCTGGAGGAGCACACAACGACCTTTTATTGTATCCTGAATGCATAAAGGCCAGTGCTTCGGCCAATTGGATGAATGCATGCCACAGGAAAGTCTCCGGAAGCATCTCCCAATTATATTCGTACAGTCTGATGATGTTGGACAAGTCACCACCAGAGTAGTAGTCGAAATACAGTTGAACAGTCCTTGGCTGAACGATTGATTCGTAGAGGCGACATATGCGGTCGTGAGGAGGTAAAATGTCTTTGAGAATCTTCGCTTCGAGCGGCTCAGCCTCGTACGGGCCCTCTCCATTTGGAGCTGGAAAGCGCTCTGTGACTTTGCAGACTCGCAAGGCAGAATCAGACCTTCGTTTCAACAGGACGCAAGATCCATAGGAACCGGAGCCGATTTGCTTTATCTGCTGGTAGTTCTCCCTTTCGCCCCATTTTGACCTAACCAGATCCTTGATCTCCATTTGAGTACATTTCGGCGCATCTGGCGTGGTGTTTGAGTAAATATATCCTTGACCCGAGTTACATGAGTAATACATCGATGCCGATCCGCTGGAGGATGATGAATCGGTCCTCCCAAAGGGTGCGTCGTAGGTCCCGTACTCAGCGCTTCTCGAGAGCTCCATCAACTCGGACTCAGGATTCAGATTCGATCCGGTAGGCATGACGAACCGCATCTTCTCGATCAATAGAGTATCAACGATTATATATGATATACCGGAGTTGGCAAGAGAGCTCCTTTGGGAGTCGAAGCCTTGGATCCGGGATCTCTGTTGCGATGGAGATCGAGGAGAGCTGTCGAGAGCAGTCACAACGATAGGGAAGAAGTACTCGAGGAGCGCTGGTATTTGTAGGTGTTACAAGGAGTGTTGTGCACAACGAACAATGGGATGCTAGGTAGCCCGGGACAAAGACTCGCAGCGAGTTGATGGTGCTCGACAAAGAAGCCATGGCACAATGACAATGTTCCAACAATAACTTCAAGACATCGCTAACACAATGAAGAAGAGAGAATGTGTCATCCTTGTGCAGCAGCAACAAAGACGATAGACACTAGCCGCTGTGATGCTTACCACATCGCGAAATCGCCGAAAAATTGCACAGATCGAATCGTTGAGGACGTACCACAATCTTACAAACATCGCCACGAACAAAAGAGCACCAAGCATTGGCATACAAAGGGCTGACTCGGACATATCACTTGCAGAGCCAGATACTATGCCAAGATCTTGAGAAGAGGAACCTTCCTGTGGCAGGAAAGATACAGTCGCTGGAGCGCAGAGAAGTCCGATTGAAGAAGACATCAACACCAATACTGGCAAGAAGCCATCCGAGTCTGGCACAAGGATGGCTCGAAGGGAGATGAGCAGATTTCCACTGGTATCCCTTGAGAAATCCGACGAGCCCGATATGCAAGACTTTGACGGTATTCCCTTGGCTTGTGGCCTTAAGAAGACGAGGCTGCAGAACAACGTGGCTGAAAGAAAGGTCGACTGTAATGACTGTGCCTACGAGGATTCTTGCAGCCAGTCATCTAAAGCCCAGAAGGATGTGATGGCTGACCCAATAGTGTCTATGACCCCTGGAAGCGAGAGTCAAACAAAGGGTCGAGACTCAATTGGCGACGGAGAACGGCTCCTCCATCTAGAACCAAGATCTAAGAAGCCAGCAGCCAAGGAGGATCCCGAACATAGCATCCATATGGTCAAGGCAAAAGACGCACAGGAAATAAGCCCAGAAACCTTAGAGCTTGGCCTCGAGAGCAGCTCCTCTGTGTCAAGTATGGCTGATGTTGTCAAACCCTCGATTGGCTTGTGAATACTTGGTAGAGGTGTGTTGCGATAGGTATGGAGGAGAGAGCCGCTGCTGGCTTTTTCAAGGGAAGAGTATAGGAATATGCATGCATGCTTCAACGATAGAGGGTATACTGCAGCAGCAGTCCAATGGTGTGTCTGTTCTGTAGCTATCGATGTCAGTCGCGTTAGCTATCCTCTTCCTTGACGGGGGACATTCAGGGCACTCCTCAAAGCAGCGGGCTTCATTGCTTGTCCTTGGATCTAGTTCAATATGGTAGACCAAGCGTAGCAAATGAATTTATTCTAGCTAAGTAGCTTCTTCACAGTAATGTACGTGAGAGGAAGAGTACACAAAGATTTTCAAGTGCGCAGATTGTCCACCCATATTCTAGCCGGAAGAGGTATCGCGGGTGATCTCTTAGGGCTCACCCGGTCTATATACCACCTAAGACAACCATCAAGGTCCACCGGCCTCCTCTCCAAATTTTTCCGGTGGAGAAATACTACCAACAAACGGTGAGCTCTGAAGCTTGCAATCCAAGTACAAGAAGCCAAATATCAGGAAGGAGAAACGGCTGCGGCAAATGCTGCGCAGATCAAGCAAGTAAGTATTTTTCAGAACAGCAGTCAAGAAGCACATAAGAAGTACGAGCCAGCAACAACAGAAGAGTACTTCCATTACTCGTACGTTGTCGCAGAAAATCTGCCGTTCCCTCATCCATAAATCTCATCGCAGCGTAACACAACACACGCCATCGCGAACAATGGGCCGCAATCTGCTTCCTCTCTCCTACGCTTATCATAGTCAGCAAGGCTAAGATACCATAGTAGCGCAGCAAAGCCTACCTCATATTCTCTCCCAAAAGTACATGTCTGAGTTCTTCGCCATTTGCTCCCCTTCTGGAGCGGTTAGCTATCTGGTTGATGCAAAGAGAAAGGGTAACATACCCCTATCAGCGGGCTCGTCCTCCGCCGCTGCTTCTCTCTCCGCTTCCGTCATGAGGTCCTCGATGCTGTCATTGCTCTTTGGCAAGGCAACATACCCCTTCTTCTTGCGAGAGAAAAGGTGGGCGAGCTTGGCTTTGATGGTTTTGAAGGGCATGGTGCCAAGTTATGGTGTGATGTTTGGGGAATCTGTGATGGTACGGAAGCAGAAAGGCTGCGCAATTATGGTACGATTGGTGAGAGTGGTGTATGTTTGGGTTGCTGACCTGTCAATATTGTTTACGTTCGTGGTTACAAACCTCTTAGTCCTGCGCTCCGGCTCGACAAGTGAGAATTTTTTAGTTCCGGAGACTATGCATTCTGCGTATTTTTTTGTATATATTGAATCGAAAGGGGCCATAGAGGTCACAACATGTGGATTGTAACTCTCAGGTATGCTAACGTCATTACTCCTCTAATCAGAAGATCAGAGGTCATATACAGGCTTGATACCAATATGGAAGCTTCCATAAAATTAACTGTGTATCTGTTGTCATGAGAAGTCGTACGCAGGAATCGCGACTTCCTATGAGGTGAATTGAGCTTGGATTTTGCCATTCTCTTCACAGGCTTGACGAGGCAGTACTCTGTCATTGGGCACTTCACGTTCCATAATTGAGTCTCTCGAGTAGAAACGTATAGTGGAATGAATTGCCAATGAGCTACAATGATTACTCTTCAGCGTGCAAAGTCATAGTGACAGCATATGATTGGCCACTGAGCTACGCTGTGAGGCTGAGTTAATGCGTGATGGTAGGGCATATTGCAGGGCAAAATCTATGAGGTAGGTAAGGCCAGAGGATCTTTCAACTCCCATCCCCTTCTTCTTTGCGCAGTATCCATACGCCTTCGTGTACATCTCATAGCCCACACCTACTGTAGGATTCACACGAAGCGAGTTACGCAAAATGAATCACGCTATGTCCACAGGCTTCGGGTGGTCACTCTAAGATGTACGAATACTCACTCACTTTGCTGAAAAGATCCGTTACGCGCTGAAAGATGAAGGAGGATCATCTTCGGAGTATCAACAAGCGACGACGACACTGCTGGCTTCACAGTCGACACTTGGCGAGATCCAACGTGGGTTACAAAGTACAGGCCCAAGCTTCCGTAACGCCATCAAAGGTCAAATAGATGGCTCCGGGAGCTCGAATGCGAGGTCCAGTGCCACACTGCAGGAAAAGTATGGTGATGCGTCGGGTCTCGCAGCTGAGCCAAGGTGGCATCGTGGCACATGACGGAAGGTTACCTGGGCTTTCTCGGCTGCTAAGGACGTGCATACGTTCTGGACTGCTCCTTCCAGACAATTAGACTCAACTAATCTGTTCGTCTTGATAGAGAATCGGAAGATTTGACGGTATGGATCAATAAAGTCACAATTATGCAGGAAACCACAGCTAGCAGTAAGCGAGGTCTGTCTTTATTGTCGGACGACATTGCCCGACTCAATCATCAAGTGACTGCAATCGCTGCGTTTTCTGAGGGGAGGGGCTGAGACGAGGCCGCCGCCAGTACCATGGTACTAACATCCATTCAAGACTCAAGACTTTTGATAAGAGAGTTGAAGGATCAAGGCAATGTTTCGAAGCAGCTTGGCCGATACGCACAAGCACAAAGCCGTATCAATCTGTTTCGAGAGGCCGTTGTATGGGAGTTCCCAGGGATTAAGGAGACAGCCGAAAGTGGCCATCTAGTGCTGAAGAGCCGTCATGAAATGACACGGGTCATCATCGGTATAATGGACGTGGCTGCTGCAAAGCTTGAGAATAGGTATGCAGTTTACCGATAGTGTAGAAAAGACAGTGACTGATAAATCGAATTATTGTTCTCGTCTGTGCGGAGCGTTGCAATCGTGCCTCAATCGACTGCTGTAAGTTCCCCTATCCTCTTCGAGGACAATTGTAGGCTGATCAATCGAAGGTCGTTCTATCCAGCAATTCGACGGCGGCTATTCCGTATACAAGAATTGATTAGCAGATCATACACTCTCTCTAGCTCCAGCTACATTCGCTTCGAAGACTTCTACGGAGAAGTATATTGGCTCGACGCATCTTACTTCTTGCAATTTCAGGTGCGCTTCGCCTTGTTTCCGCAACATCAAATGGTTTCTGACTATAATCCTAGGTTCTCGATACCTTTATTACCCGCAAGTGCACACCAAGGATAGCACTACACAAGGTGGTAAGAATGGAATATCGCGTCAATCTCGAGGGAAAAGCTACTCGCACGATCTCAGAAACACATTATGATGAAGTTGTCTCGAATAAAGGGCGTCTGATTATGTCGGCCACGACAAAACACTCCACCTTCATACGTTATCGGACGTGCTCATTCGATTTTCCTACAATGGATTGGGGTATTCTTCCTGTAATTCATATGGATACATCTTGGTCAGTGTTCCCATGCGTAATTGCAATGCGGCCGCTGACTCAAATATGTTGTATTACCAATTGCTCGATAAACTATTATTTTGAACTTTCATTCGCGCCAGTAGGTGATCCAGGTATTGAAGTGGAAGATGGAGTACTCGTAATGAGACCTACATCTGGATCCGAAACCATCGAGCAAACACCTGATGTAGACATAACTCATTCTAAGCATCTGTCAACGAAAATCAGTCTATACTCTCAAAGCAAGACAACAAATGTCAGTCGCTCATTCAGCGACGAAGAACATCACCAGGCTGACAGTTTATTTTAGTGTACTTTACTCGTACATACACCTTCCGCGTTCAGGCTAAATCGTAAATTATGCGCAACTGACTCAGATTGGAGTTGAGTGGCTGAGCGGATGACTCGATGCGAAGTCTCATGATGTGTGTATTAGAATTATATACGTAAAATTGCCCTGGCCAAATCCATCCACTTTCCTCAGCTCCTTCGGAGAATCTATATTAAATGAACTCCACGTTGCTGCTGAAGAAATAGCACTAGAAATTCATGACTGCTGTAGAGTCCCTTTATCTGGTTTGAACATATTCACCATCGATTCACAGATCGATCCCCTTTTGCTCCTCCTCAGACCAGGATCTATTGGGTATCGTTATGTTCCTTTCTCTTTCTCACAAAAGCACAAATCAGCACTTGTATCATACATTGACGTCGACGACCTCTGCCCAATCATGAGTACTCTCTCGCAGCGAACCTCATCTGACTAGCCCCAATATCGAATACAGCCAGCACATTCTTCAAGAAAACATGTCCCAGTATCGATTTCCCACCAGTACCAGTACGCGCGATACCTGTAATGCATGTGGTAGCGCTCAATTTCAGAATGTTGTCCGCAGGATTGACGTAGAAGATCTCCTGTCCGATCTTTACACCGAATTCAGGAGCCTTGGCGTTGCAGTTGACTGTGTAGTAGCCAATCTGGGCGTTGTATGTAGCAGCGGGCTCGAAAAGCGCGTTAACTCTGTCGGCTGTCACTTGTGGGAGATAGTTGACTGTGGTACCGCTGTCGATGACGACTTGGACTTGGGACACATCGTTGGGGTTGCCAAAGTAGGTCAGCCAGCTGCCCACGTTCCAATTCACCTGTGCACTTTGGTACTCGAATCCGTTGGTCGTGATAGTGTAGAACGTATAATCGGGCTTCGCACCAGCCGATGCTGATGGGCTTGATGCCGAGAGCAGCTGAAATGGAGTGCTAGCGAAGACTGGCACATAGGCAACGGGTGGAAGACCGCCAATGGCAAGCATGCCGCCGGTCTCGTCGCGAGAGAGGGCCAAGCTGAAGAGATTGGCGACTGAGCCCTCAGTGGTCGCGGAGGTGAAGAAAGGGCTGTATTGTATTTTTGTATCTGCTGAGTCCGAGATCTGACTGGTCCCAGAGTATGCTTTGGTGTTTCCTGGAAAGCCGAGCCCGAGAACACCACTTGAGACACCGTCCCCATTCCAGTATGCAGATTGCACGGCAGCGATTTGCTGGTCATTGACCGTCACGCCAGCCACTGTAACCTTCTCCTTCCCATAAGCCCCAAATAGGTATTCGCCGTCTGTGTAGGAAAGTTGAAAGTTCTCGTTGTCTATGGGTTGAAAGGTAGAGGATTCATTGTAGGTAGCGCCGAATTTGCAGGCAGCTTGTGTGCCTTTAGAGCAGGCAAAGCCAGTCTTGACAAGCCAGGTATCGCTGCTACCAGTGTCGACGACGACTGTGAAGGTCTCCGTGCCAACTTCAATCTCTGTCACGAATACCAAGCCTAGAGATTCGCGTTAGCAGACGTCTACAGGCAATGCTTATTTGGAATTGGAAAGGCTTACCAGATTCGACTGATGTCACATCACTGGTACCGTAGACGCCATTGACCTGACTGTTCCGACGGAGAGATTGCGCATAACCTGCACTGGTAGCGGTCCCCGTTGTTCTCTGCTCAAGGGTGAGAACATGAACAGCTTGCTTATTTGGACTTGGATCCTGGCTCGCTGGAGGACTGTTCGTTGTAGTCTTGAAGTTGCGGTTCTGGTCACGGGCCACCAGACCCGGTGCGGCGGACGCGGTCCATATGAATGGTAATATTGCAGAGAGCAGGATCTGTAGATTATACATTATGTAGAGGTGGGAAAAGGTTCGTCCCAATAACGAATGAATTTAACGAGAGTTGAACAATCATAAAGCACGCAGAACGGTAGAATAGTTTAAAGAATGACTAGGGATCTGAAGAGGTTGTAATGTGAAGCAGTAGTATGGGAAGCGGAAGGAGAACGATTGCAAAACCTGTGTTTGGACGATGGGCGAAGCGGACCAACACCGACCAAGAATAGCAACTCTTGGCAGGGGAAGGGACGATCTTAATTACCGTACTCCGTACCAACAAATCCTACAACGCACCAACGGCTCCGCCTCGTATAACAAGACGGTGTGTCAGTTGGCAGCGCCTCGATCACTGTCCCCGGCTGGATGTCTTATTCAATCTATTCGAATCACAACGGCCTACAAAATAATGGAGGAACGAAAACTGAATATCGTCGTCAACAGCAACCAGGTACCGTAAGGCTGAACGATCTGTGGCGTTTTTCTCCTTGGCGCCTTTCCATTGTAAGAGCCTCTTTCGAGGCTCTTGGGGGCCTACAGTTAAAAACCTCAAACGCATATGGACACTTCCTTTACTTATCTCAAATCATGATTCCAAGTTATAGGAGGAGATCCGTGAGCTCTAGCAAAACTACACAGAATGTCGCACCACGCAAATGTGTGCCTCAGAGCTACCTAGGAAGCTTGAGACAAGCATGTTGACTTTTCATGTCTACCGATGAAATTAAAATTGACTCTTTTCGTCCAGTATTGCCCAGCTTTACCAAGGTCCGCTGTCTTTTGTCCGAAATGAGGACGCGTCAGCCCGAGGGTCGGTCAGTCGGAACCTGGCACACCAAATGGGGCCTAGCCTTGTAACACAGAGATTTTACCATTTTCATATACATTAATGGCCCCATAACTACCTAGAACCTAGTTGATAAACCTTTACGCTCTGAACAGTCCTCTGAAGGCTGCGTAGAAGGTGTTGTTGAAGAGGATAAGGGGTGAAATCTGCGGTGTTACAAAGCTGGGCCCCATTTGGTGTGCCACCTTCCGACTGACCGACCCTCGGCCGTGAGAAACTGTCCCTTTCTGGCAATCCTCCTTAAAGGAAGGCATGAAGTATGGAGCTTTCACTGGTCTAGCCGGGCTTGAAGCTTTGTAAGACTCCCGAGGATACGCCATTCATCTAAAAGCACTACGTTTTCAACAGATCTTCACCTTTGTCGATTCTATTAACAAAGGTAGCACATAAAGCGGGATTTCCATTAAGATTCTAGAGGTATGTAACGAAGTTTCGAGAGCATCCAAGCACCAAGCAATCAAGTCGTGAGGAGTCGCGCAGCAAACCAGAGTCATATCTGCCCTACTAGCGGCAGCTGAAGCCTAAACAGGTGCCAATCTCAATGCATCATACTATTTCATTAGCGCCGGACAAGGAGCGTTCACCAAAGGAAACATCTACATCACAGCCTAGGCCACCTCGCGAACTCGAGGTGGCCTGCACGGTTAAAAGCCATGAGCAGCATCCCAAGCGGAGTAAGCATCCTTATCCCCATGCGCCCTGATATCGTACCGCCAATACGCCCTCGCCCGTATACTCTCCTCGATCCAAAGCTTCTACTCTACTCTATACTCGTAGTCCAACCCCAGCACATCTCTCAGCGAAAACCCTTTCCCCAAAGTGACTCTTATCGCGGCCTTGTCTTGAATGGGTTTCCAGCTTCATGGGTATCTTAGCTTTAGCTCAGCAACGTGTCTATCACTGCGACCAAGGATAGTATCTTCGCGCACACATTTCCAACATCAGTACCAGGGTTCCTCTCCTCGTCAGAATTATTCGGCACGATCCCGCTCGACTGCTTGAGCGCGTTGCTGTTTGACTAGCTATGAGGTCTCTCGCGTCTCAGGCTTCCACCATTTTGAGTTCGGGATAAGTGCTGCGAGTCGGCTGTGATTGTTCGCTTTGCTAGTGGTGTAGGCAATCGCGGAGATGGAGACGGGTCTGGTAACAGTGGTGGTTGAGCGTTCCATGGGTTGACCTGAGCTGGTTTTTGTATAGCTATCTATCAGATTAATTACGACTTGGTGTTTAACCCGTGAGTTGCGGTTCGTGAGTCTAGGTTTTGACTAGGGTAGTGCTGGGTCAATCGAAGAGTAGCCCTTAGGGTAGAGACCGCGTAGTTTCTCTTCAGAGGCGTTGGATGGCCTCTACTTGTGCTGCAAGGATGCTTGAATTAACATGATGAGTGGTACGCGAACCACGTGAGAGTCATGGCTGATGGTAAAGATTCTCAGCGTCATGGTAGAGTACCTACGAATTTGGCGTGACTCAGTCTCCATGGCGCATTTTCGACCGCGGATATGATGTAGAATGGAGCTGATCAAAATGTGGAACCTTCTCTCATCTCGGGAAAACTATGAGTCTTCTCGAATATTGATTACACGATGTTGACTATTCGGCAGCGATTCATCCTTAAGAAAAGGATGACTAGTCGTCGACGCATGGGCTCTGGGACATAGAAGCCTAGCTGCATATGTGTAGCGTGCCAACATTGGGAAAGGCCACTTTTTCTGTCCCCTGATCTCAATTTCAACCAGACACGCCCAATATTTTCCGCGCCCTGGTAACAAGATGCACTGAAGTCTTGTTGTTGATGTTCAACATTGCCATGTCGCCTATGCCCAGCCGAAACCGGTTCGGGAGGCAAATGAAGTGCTTTGGGTGCATCTACGCTCATCGTTGCCGTAGGATGACCGGCGAATAAGCATTCTTTGCGAGAGCGACGCCCATTCTTTCATAACATTCATAGAATAGTAGCGTTACGGGGTTCGCCCATGCCGGAAGGAAGGTAGCAAGGAGTTTGAGGATGGTGGAAACTTGTCATTCCTACTTCTAGAGACCGCACAGGAGGATGCAAATTCCTGTGGGTTGCTGAAAGTCGCGACTGGATTCCTTGCAAGGCGAGCCTTTTGGGTATGGATATGAAGAGTGAGATCACTTGCCTTGAGGACGGTACGGAAGGTTGGAGATGAAGTTGGGATGTTGACATTTTGAGAGACCTTGCGGGATGGAAAACGAAGAGGGAACAAGTGCCAGCCTCAGTGCCTGGCCTGGAGGTCGGACAACGTAGTACGTATAGCAAATCAGCGGGTTAGCTTACTTCTTAAAAAGAAGCAGTGGATGTGCTTGCCTCTTGTGATTTGCACAAACATGAGTCAAGGCTTGGCAAGTGGTTTCAAAGGCCCCAGCAGTGACAAGATTAGCAGGGAATGATGCACAAAATCAACACGCACCGCCAGTGCTTGAGCGAGTCTTTTTCAGTAGTTTTCATTGAGTACACTAAGGAGGTACAGCGTCCAGAGCGAGCCTTGAGGAAATGGAAGGTCCTAAGGAAAATTTGAGCCGCACCCTCCATTCGAGCCACATGAGATCTCCCACCATAGTCAAGTCCAGCACGCCTGGAAAACACAACCACTCCTTATGCTCCTCCTCTACCTTAATCTTTTTTCACTTCATTATGACCGCTTAATTCCTCAAGCCCCGTCTTTGCCACCCTTCTTCTTTTGCTCCACCTTCAACAGCAGAGCGCGGTTGATATGAGGCAGCACACCACCGAAGGCGATGGTCGCCCGAATCAGGGTATCCAGTTCCTCATCACCACGGATGGCGAGCTGCAAGTGACGGGGGGTGATACGCTTTACTTTGAGATCTTTGGCGGCGTTCCCGGCAAGCTCGAGAACTTCCGCGGTGAGGTATTCGAGGACGGCGGTGACGTAGACGGCAGCTGGAAACAAGTGATTGTCAGTCTATGGTTCTCGAGAGCAGAGACTCGATGAACGGTGTCCGGTGGGGTTTAGGAGAGGTGTGTGAGCGTACCTTTGGCGCCGACGCGCATCTTGTTTTGCGTGCTGTTCTTCAGGAAACGCTTGACACGACCGCATGGGAACTAGGATGGGAAGATATGTCAGCAAAGATACCATGGGAAAGATGTGTCATAGCCAAGGTTGAGCGAGGTCGCAAGCTTCAGCGACTCAATACGCGTGTAATTCCTAATTTTAACCGAGGCGTGCGTTCACGAGAGCTGAGAACGTCAACACTGAGCTGATGTGGCGCGACTTGACTCAGAGCGCCAGTGTTGACATTATGTGCTCTTGGCCTCTCTCGGCTGAGATAGACGTTGGACCCGCGATCATCGAGTTTCCAGACTGGAGACAAATGGACGGAGAAATGGGACTGACCTGGAGTCCAGCTTTGGCGGAGTGCGACTTCTGGGACTTCGTTGCTGCCTCTTTAGGCCCTGCCTTCCCACCCACAGATTTGCCTTTACCGCCAGCCATTTCGCGTTTGATGATTTCCTGAAAGCTTGAGTGTTCTGTGGAAGGCTAGGCGACTCTGATGAACAATGGTTGAGAGTTTGCTGACGTGGTGATCAAATGTAGAGAAAGTAAGTGTATGTTGTCAGTGTGAAGGTCGGAAGAGCGGCGAGGCGCGATTGTTGTTTTCATACCGTTTTGGCGGGTAGAAGGCCTTAAGCCTGATTCGGATTAGCGCGAAAGCAGCTTCAATACTGCCCTCACCTCAGAGCGCAGCCCTTAGAAACTCATAGTAGCTGCTGAGTGCATTGCTTGCATAGTTCGAGAAGGCAAGTCAAGCTGTGCATTTGCTCGTTCATTGGTCCTAAGAAGACGACTTCAGAGGCAAGAAACCATGTGGAAAAAGGGCGCAGCGAAGAAGCTGATGCAGAAACATGATGCTTGTGAGGACCTCCCTGAGAAGTTCTTTCTTCTCACAGCTCGAGTTCCTTAGTTTCCCACAAGCTTGTTCAACGAGAGAGAGGTTCATACTTTGTAAAAGGTGCATATATACAATGTCAAGTGTCTACCAGTCTGAAGCATTTAGAGTTGCGGGAGTGGTTAAACCCGGGGTAAAATTGTGATCGCCGGTGGTGCCGGCTAGCTCAAGACCAAAATAATAAAGTAGCTTTACTAGACTTTGAGGAACAAACAGTCCCTAAAGATCACGATCAGTCGCACTTCATTCTCATCATGGCAGCGGTATGAAGACCCTCGATCCTGCGGCAAGCACTTACTAACTGACAGCTACTCTAGCCTATCACCACTGTCTCTACTGGAGGGGGAGAGCTTCTTCGCGGCCTCAACCTCGTGGGCGCCCACTCCCACATTCGTGGACTCGGCGTCGATGAGGATACCCTCACGCCTCGTGCGAACTCCCAAGGTCTTGTCGGACAAGAAAAAGCCCGCAAGGCAGCTGCAGTCATTCTACAAATGGTCAAAGAGGGCAAGATCGCTGGGCGCGCTGTGCTGATCGCGGGACCTCCAAGCACGGGGAAGACAGCAATTGCTATGGGAATGGCTGCGTCTTTGGGGCCAGACGTGCCGTTCAATATGTGCTCTTCGTCGGAAATCTACTCCCATGAGGTTGGGAAAACCGAGTCTTTGACGCAGGCTTTCAGGAAGTCGATTGGAGTGAGAATCGTCGAGGAGACTGAATTTATCGAGGGAGAGGTTGTGGAGATCCAGGTCGATCGTAGCGTCACTGGTGTATGTTGTCAGATGCAAAAATCACCGAGATGCTGTACTGACATTAGCTACGCATCTAGGGCAACAAGCAAGGCAAGCTCACCATCAAGACCACCGACATGGAAACAATCTACGATATGGGCACCAAGATGATCGATTCCATGACCAAAGAGAAAGTCATTGCTGGAGACGTTATCATGCTCAATAAGACCTCTGGCCGCATCACCAAGCTCGGTCGCTCCTACACACGCTCGCGTGACTACGACGCCATGGGCGCAGATACCAAATTTGTGCAATGCCCGGACGGCGAGCTTCAGAAGCGCAAGGAAGTGGTTCACGTGGTCAGCCTGCACGAGATCGATTGCATTAACTCACGCACTCAAGGCTTTCTCGGACTCTTCTCTGGCGACACGGGCGAGATCGGTAGCGAGATTCGCGACGCCATCAATGTCAAGGTTGGAGAGTGGAAAGAGGAAGGAAAGGCGCAGATCGTACCAGGTGTTCTGTTCCTCGATGAGGTGCACATGCTGGACATCGAATGCTTCTCCTACATCAACCGCGCCCTCGAAGACGACCTGGCTCCCATCGTCATCATGGCAAGCAATCGCGGCAGCACCAAGGTTCGCGGTACTGAATATCGCTCTCCCCACGGCCTTCCTCATGATTTCCTCGACCGCGTCGTTATCATTTCCACTCAGGCCTATCAGGAGGATGACATCCGTGAGATTCTGAAAATCCGTGCCCAGGAAGAGGAAGTGGAAGTCAGCCCCAACGCTCTGGAATTGCTCACCAAGATCGGCAAGGAGGCGGGCCTGCGCTATGCGAGCCAATTGATCGCGACATCCTGGCAGCTTGCCCTGAAGCGCAAATCAAAGACAATTGATCAGGCGGATGTCGAGAGAAGCTATCTTCTATTCTACGACACTGCTCGAAGCCTCGCCTTTGTTACTGAGCATCAAAAGCGCTTCATTGGCGATGAAGGGACCGTCACGATGGCGATCACGAATGGTGGTGATGTGGAAATGGCTCAGGACAATTGATTCGGGCAACAGCACACCCTTCATTTCTCTACCATCAGCAGCACAGCGACGGAGTTTGGCGGAAAAGCACCAGACAGACAGGATAGATTTTGACCTTGTACCAATACCCAGCGAATCAACACGCATGTAACGTCCTTCAGATGAAGCGAAGATGAGCCATAATTGTACGTCGGTACCGGCAAATGAGCTGCGAAGAAGCACTAATAGCATTTAACTGAATTCAGTATTGAGATATATGTGATCTCATGGGTATCTTCGAATGCTCATCTCTTCCTATCGGACAAAGTCTACGACCCTATTCCACTCCTCGCCGTCAATATCCCTGAACTCCACTCCCTCCCCAAAGTACCCAGCATCATTCCATTGCACCATCATAGCTCCATCATATGGTCCATTGACCGTTCCTCCATCTCTGCCATCGATCCATCTGTACTCCCATTGCTTGTTCTCTCGTACACCTTCTTCAGCTTCTTCTTCGTCTTTGGGAGGATCATTCCAAGGTTCGCCTGTATCTCGCGAATATTGACGCATCAGTGTTTCTCGTTCTTGATCATATATATCGGTCTGCCCCCTTGTAAGCAGCTGATCGGCAGCCCCAGTAATAGCCTCCACCGCTTCACTTCGTCGCGTCTCCGCTGGATCCTCTGGTGCTTTTTCTACATCAACTTCCATAGCATCCTCCCCCTTCCGCCTGTTCTTCTGCCACTTCGCTTTCTTCTTCACTTTACCTTTCCCCAGCCGCGCTAATGCTTCTAGCACCGTTTCACCGCGCTCTAGATATGGTATCAATGTCGTCAAGATGTCAGTTGTAGCCACAGCATCATCTTCCAGTCTCTTCTGCCGCCGCTCTTCGTCTCGTTTGTCGGCTGCTTCTTTTGCTTTCTTCATGTCCTTTTTCGACACACCTTCGAGCCAGGAGTCATACACCGCGTCTGGATCTACTGTTTTCCTTACAAAATTCCCCTGCGCATCAAAGCGGCCTTCTTCCTGCTCATTCTTCATATTGAACGCATCCAGCTTAGGCGCATGTTCTTTCTTTCCCCCAGCCCCAATCTCCTCATCCACATTAACGACCTCAGCCCTCTCTTCCTCTCCAACATCACTCTCACTACTACTCTCCACCTCTTTCTCTCTTCGCTTTTCCTTTCCGTTCATAAGTATCTCTGAAGAAACATGTCCCCCACTCTTACTCGAGCCAACTTGCCCCTCAATATCCTCTTCCGCCAAAAAACTAACCTCCTTCCTCTTCTTCTTGCCCTCCCCCGCTAGCTCTTCATCCTCATCCCCATCCTTGATTTCCTCATCCAGTTCAGCAAACATGTCATTCGCCTCTTCCTGCCCACTCTTCCCCCCAGCCTTCATTTCCCGCGCTTTGGCGTCGGCTCGGGCATCAAAGCCTTCGTTAGACGAATCTGACTCATAGCCGTCTATTTGTACAGCATTCCGCTTGGTTGCTTGTCCGCGCTTGCCGATCTCGTCGGCTTCGATGAAGGCGTCGACTTCTTCAGGCGCATTGGGAGCTAGGGCGGAAGGGTTGCGGACGTCGAAGCGGGGCTTTTTGGTGTAGGGGCCTTCGCCGGAGTTGACGTATTTGTTGCGGGCGAATTCCTCGCCGGCGCGTTTGGGACGGGGAGCGGGACGGCGAGTGGCCATATTGGGAGTGGGAAGCGTTCAAGTTGGTGATTGTTCGTGGGAGGCAGCGCAGAGCATAGCGGACAGGAAGATGCGCTATAGAATGGCGAAGATATTACGGCAGAGGGGGTGAGATTGTCGATTCATCAAACAATTTGGCGTCATCCCCGCATTTGCCGAACTTTACCCGCGAGTAGGCCTACGATTCGCAACACCTCAAGAGCTCCTCTGAGCCAGCGATAATTTACAATCTTCTTGGAGAATCTACTCATCAAACCGTCAAGATGGTATCAGTCAGACACAGCTCGCTATATGAGTCTCTTACTAATAATATACAGTCATTCCCAGGCTTTTACGAAGACGACGCGATGATGAGCGGGTTTCCCCCAGGCATGATGGGCAGAGCAGGTCCTACACAGCGTTTCGACGAGTACTATCGGTGCTATCCAGTTGCTATGTTGCCGGGGCCTGAGAGAGAGAATGTCAACCATGGAGGAAAAGTCATTATGCCGCCCAGTGCTCTCGACAAGCTCACTAGGCTGCATATCACATATCCTATGCTGTTCGAGCTCATGAATGGAGCAAAAGAGACCATGACACATGCCGGTGTGCTGGAGTTCATAGCTGAGGAGGGCAAGATATATCTGCCATACTGGGTTCGTCCTCATAAATTCTTCATAATCATTTACTGGTATCAGCTAACATCTTTACTCATCTACCAGATGCTCCAAACCCTTGCCCTCGAACCCGGCGATCTCCTCCAAATCAAATCCACCGACCTCCCATCTGGTACCTTCACAAAACTTCAAGCGCAATCTCCCACATTCCTCGAAATCTCCGATCCTAAAGCCGTTCTCGAAAATGCCTTCCGGAATTTTGCTTGCCTGACAAAAGGCGACATCTTCACCTTCGCTTACAATGACTCTGTATACGAAATGGCTGTCCTAGAGACAAAGCCAGACATAGCAATGAACGGCGCCATCGGCATACTTGAGACTGACTTGGAGGTAGACTTCGCCGCTCCAGTGGGGTATGAAGAGCCTAAACGTGTCAGTGGAACGAGCACGCCGAGTTCGACAAGGGGAGGGATACCGGCGGGTGGGATGTTGCATAATCAAGGCACGATGGCGCAGGCTATTAACTACGCTTCTATCGCTCCTACGTCCGACTCAGCTGCAGCAGGCGCAAAGGCCGTCTCCTCCAACTTCCTGCTCGGCGGCCAAAAACTCAAAGGCGGCAAAGCCCCAACACCCAAGGCTTCTACACCCGTCGCTGGTGCTTCTACCAATACTCCCCCCACTGTGGTGAGGAGAACAAACGGACCACAGCCCCTAAGACTGCCACCAGGAAAATTGTTCTTCGGGTATGAAGTCAAGCCCGTGCGCAAGACTGGCGAGAAGAAGGTGGAGGATGAGAGCAAGCCGAAGTTTTCGGGCCAAGGGCAGACGCTTAGGGGTGGAACGAAGCGGAAGGGTGCTGATGGGGAGGATAAGGGCAAGGGGAAGGAGCCGGAGAGAAATGACGCGCCTGAGGGTGGGCAGAAATTAGGTGGTAGGACTTTGAGGGATACTCCTAGATGATAAATACATTTTCGCCGTAGTAAGGCTTGCATGGGCATGGTGTTGAGGTTGATGGTTGCATAGCGTGGACGAAATGGGAGGCCATCTACCCAGGATTAGATGCAAATGAAGGTATCAAAATCATAGAAAAAACGCTATCCTCTCGTTTCAGACCACGTTTTGTTGCCCTTATGTGCTGGCTTTCGTCGAGCAAAATAATGTCTAGTGGCCATCCAATGCATGACAACCACCAAACTTGCTGTTTCTCAGGCTACATACCACTCTTTTCAACATCCGCTGCTCAAGTGCGCGTATCCAACCTTCTAGCCATTAGCCTGCATATCAACTTTAGCAACACAATTGCAAAATCCAGTAAAGGCATAATTCTGAATCAAGAATTCATTTCGAGACGTGCAATCCTCCATCTGCAGCACTAAATGTGCATTATGCCCTACCAAGCATCCAATCACGCATCCACTTTCGATGCCCAACAGCGCAACATCACAATCTCATCTCTCCCCAACCTCCAGATCCAAGGCACCACCCACTTCTAGCCCTCAAACCCCCCACCCCCAACAACCCCCTCCTCACCACCCTCCTCCTCCTGCTCAATCTTGACTTTCTTCACATCAACACCCTCTTCCTCTTCCTCATCATCCTCCCTCCCTCCACTCCCTCCCTCCCCATCACCCTCCCCCTCCTCCGCAAGGATCCCACCAGCGCGCTTACGCTTCGTACCCTTCCCTCCTCCCTTCCCACCAGCATCCTTCTTGGGACGTCCACGCGGCTTGCCAGTGTATGCGGGCTTAGCGGCAGTTTCATCCTCGCCGCCAGTGCCGAACATGGGCTTTGCTTCGACGCGGAGGCGGGAGATGCGTTCGCGGATGGCTTTGGGGGTTGCGCCTGTGGTTGGGGGAATGAGTGGTAGGTTGCGGGGTGGGGAGGCTAGGGTGTGAGGGTGGGGAAGGAGGGTGGGAAGGGGGATGGGAAGGTGGATGGGAAGGTGGAGGAGTGGATGGGTGAGGGAGGGACTTACCTTCGATGAAAGTGGCGAGGAGGTCGATGTCGATGTCTTTGGTCTCGGTGCGCTTGAGGAGCCAGAGGAGCATCTGGAAGGGGTCAGCAATGGGATGGAATTTTGGGCTGCGCGTTGGTAGTTGTGGATGTTATTTGGAGATAAGGGGGTGGAAGGATAGGGGCTTTAGAGTGAAAGGTCAAGGTTGTGGGTGGTTTGGATGGTCGATGGGGGGGTGGTAGTACCTTGCGATCATTATCGCCTTCCCATTTCTGTGCAGATGGTTGTTAGCATCTTGTGAAAAGTGAGGTAAAGTAGAGTGGCAGGAGAAAGCGTTGCAGCCTTTTTGGGATTCTTGGCCACATTCTTTGTGGGGAAGAGAGGAGGAATGGTTGAGGGTATTTGACTTACAACGGGCATGGTGACGGTGTTTGATTGACCTGTTAAAAGCTCTGATGGTTGTTGGTGATCTCAATTCAATTTGTAAACGTTGCTGTACGTAGCAGCTATTAGATGGACGGACTCATGAGATCAAGCTTGGACAAAACAATACCTTCAAAGCAACGTTGTAGAGGATAGAACGTCTTCGATAATTGAATGTTTTGGAAGAATTGAAGTGGAAGAAGAAGAAAGGCAAGAATTTGGAATTCAAAGAAGACGAAATAGAAGGGAGTGACGCAGTTGAAAGTAACTTGGTTGACGAAGTGAATAGCTAGATTTTGACTTTCGGGGAGCTTGCAACTCTAGGGATAGTCAAGATGATGGGAATGAAGCACGAAAGGGCTTCACCTACGTTCACGGTGAAAGCAAGAAGCATCCACGGTAGTGGCTGTAGTACAAACCTGGGCACTTATTGACATTTTCAAAGGCGTCAACTCAGTTCAGCTTCCCTTGCCGTGGCCACCACTGTCAGCTTCGGCCAGAAGCCACTTCTCAACGAGATCCCTGTAATGTAACACGTCTCCGCAGATTCTTAAGCCTGACAGCACGTGATGATCCAATGGCAACAGGATGACTGGGAACAAATACTGTATTATTAGGTCTATTCAACTGACTGACGAACAGTACAGAACGACGAATGCAGTGAGGATACAATTGGTATGATTATGTGTGAAGAACAATTGCCACCCTCCCAAAAAATCGTTCATCCTGATCCAGCAGGCTCATGAAGCCTGACCGAAACACCTGTACTTAGAGTGCGTGAATGACTGCGAAAATTGAGATAGTGCTTGCAAATTACAACATGTTCTTGCTGTGACAGTTACACCTAATTTTATGGAGCGTATCGTTTCTTGTCCGACTTTCGGATTTCATCATAGCAGTAGCAGTCAGAAGGAGGGTGTCGAGTGTTGGTCTGATTAGTGAGTGTGAAAAAGGGATCTGCGGAATTGCCGATTAAACGCATCGAATGTCGAAAATAGAGTATCGCTTACCAAATTCGGAGGCCATCCCACTAAAACCAAAGTATGGGAACATAAGGGTGGCCCCTAATCTTGTTGTCTAGGTGTCATATCATCATCCGTCGTGATTCATGGTGGAGCATCTTCCGAGCTCGCCTTCCCTTTACTCAACAATGATCTCCACCTGGCTCGACTGCTGCCTTAGCTCATCGCTGCCACGACCCTGATGACCATTCTGTCGACCACGGGAGAATGCTGGGGGCCCACGCTCTGATGGGCCTCGTGGCTGCCTCATTGGTAGGCCTCGGTCCTGTGATGAGTTGTCGAAGTTCAGGCTGAATGATCGGTTGCTGCCGATTGGGCCGGCGCTAGAAGGACCGGAGTTTCCTTGCGGGTGGGTTTGGTCCCATGAGAATGCGCTTCGTAGACGTTGGGGGCTTCCACCGTTTTGCCCGATGCTTCCCAAATTCATGCTTCCAAATCCGTTGATCAGACCATCATCGCGATAGCCGCCGTTGAGGGCGGAGCCGGAAGCAGTAGGTGTCAGTGTTGGCTTCGCAGACGCGCCACTTCCATTTCCATACTCTTGGAAGCGGGTGACGTTATTTTGCAGATTGGGTGGAAAGCTAGCTGTAGATGGCACAGGCGATGGCGTGTAAGAGCGTAGGTCAGCAACAGACTTCGCTGCGCGGAGGTTCTGCTGAGTGCCAAAGCCGCTTGGAGAGTCGGGAATACCCAAGAAGCCCGAGGACTGCTGTCCCCTGAGAGTGTTGTTATACAAGCCAGGTTCCGAGCCTCTTGCCTCGTTGAAGTCGATGGTAGCTGCCCGATTCAAGCCTCGTCGCGAAGCGTCTCCGCTCAGAGCGCCAGAGCTTTGTAGCAAGGGCGGACTGACATCTTCTTGACCTGGGGTCGCACGGAAAACATGGACCTGTCGCTGATCGCCGTTGCCACGTGAGATGTGAGCTAGGGACATGTGATGGGCCAGCGTATGGACTACGCGACGTTGAGGTGGAGCGAGGGTCGATGGAAAAATCAGAATCTCACGCGACAGATCTCGTTGGAAGAGAAGAAGCTGGGTGTAGAATTCTAAATGCTGGGGATCGTTCAGATCTGCATCTTGACACAGTCAGATTAGCTCTTCATGACAGACTTCCTTGTGATGGCTCATACCTGGCAATTCATTACGTGTACCGATGGGCGATGGAGTATTGGCAGGCCTATGCGATGACATTGAAGACATCGAAGGTTGGGTTTGAAGCTGCGGCCCACCCAGGGGTCTGTGTTGCTCTTCCAATTGCCCCCGGCGTTCTCTCTTCTCTCGCTCGATGCGCTCTCGTTCCTGCAAAGGCAGCATCTTCTTGTACTCCACACGCAGCTTTCGGCCCTGCAACTCATAATGATTGAGGTGGTCGATGACTTGAGCTGTTTCGTCTGCTGACGTGAAATTGGCAAATGCAAGCCCACGGAAGACTCCGTTGTCAAAGTGGTAGTTGAAAGCGTATGGGAGCGGCAGATTCATCTGAGTCATGAGCTCGACCAGCTGTTCCTTCTTCACGGCGAAAGGGATGTTCTTGATGACGATGGCGGTCGGTATGAGTTCCTCATCAGGGTCACTAGGATATTGCTCCGTGCGAAGATGCGACAGCCCCAAAGGCGACGGTCCAATGCCACCGTAGGGGTTCGATGAGGACATTTGCTGCTGGTCCATCCATGTCTGAGTAGTGTGGTATTAGTAATCGAAATTCGACAGAAATGGGGCAACGGTGCACATACACTTGGTAAAGTACTACGCCCACGTGTCTGGGACTTCATCCTTCCAGTCGCGGCGAATGGTTGGAAGTTGTTGTTGGTATTGAAAGCATTAGGATTCCATGTCTGGGCTTGGGGAAGCTCGTAGCCATAACCACCAACTTGAACAGGGCCATTCATCCTGTCAAGTCTGTTCGATTCATATCCCAGTCCTCGGTCGTCGGGCGTATATACATTGTTAGGCATTGTGCCGTAAGCGTCAAAGTGTCGGGAGGGTTGGCGGTGGAGCATTTGCTGTTGGTGTCGGTGGGAACCTGGGGAGCGTGAGGACGATTGATCGTAAAACATGTCGTTCAGATGGTGGTGGTTATTCATACTGTTCATCTCGTTGACTGGGTATCTCGCAAGCTCGGATGAAAGTTGAAGAAGATTCGTGGTCTTGGAGATCGTCAAGCTGATGGATCAGATGGAATGCTGGCAGGAGGTTTCGTTGGAGCTCCGGGTATTGCAGAGGGTTTAAGTTGAGTATCAGATACAGTGGCTTTGGTAAGACAGAGGTTGTATTAAGTCGAGGTATAGTATTATTGATCTATGGCAGGGTTTTGAATGTCGTAGATCGTTTCTTCAGTGTTCGTAGATGGTCATGGAGTCGTAAGGAGGATCGGTGAACGAGTGTCAGGAGCCGAAGCAGTCAAGTATTGTATCGATGGTGGTTTTCTGTTGATGCTAGCTGGCGAGCAGCAGTCAAAAGCTCTCCATGCAGCTCGAATGCTTTGGGAGCTTGTTAGAAGGTGACCACGATCACGGCCGACACACGCAATGTTGCGCTTTCTGGTAAAACGCGTGCGAAGATGCCGCAAATGGTAGATAGTGGTAGCTGAGATGCAGCTCTGGTCAAAGAAGACTGCGCAGTTGAGTATGCGCGTGGAAAGCTATCTAAATTTTGAGTTGTTAGGAGAGGTAGAGAAGCTCATGACCGTCGTCGTAGGATTTTAGGGATCCTAGTCTAATTGCTCGCTTACTTCCTATTGGGCCTTGGCTGGGCAGGGAAGGCTTCAAAAGACATCCTTGCAGCGCAATTAAAGCCAAAACGTGCTTGATATCATTAGATTAAAGACCCCCTTTTCTAAATCTGAATTCTGAGGGAATACGAGGACGTCATTTCAAAGGCTCATGCTCTGTGCGATAAGGTATGTTTGGCTATCTACTTCCATCCAAATCGCTGCATCAGGCATGTCTTGTACGCCGTTGCTGCGCCGAGTCCTGTGAGGCGTTACTGCTCTCGTCCATACGGAACATTTGGAAGCATTCCTTCGAGTCTGATTGGGGGTTTGTTCGCAATGGCCATGCGAGATCGCACGACCCTTTCTCACAACGTGAAATCTACTGGCTGTTCTTGTAAGCTTCTAGAGTTTCGAATCTTCACGGGCTAACCCTGCTGGTGTATCTGTTGTAGCGGGAGCTGCCCTAGGGGCCGACTCGCGCGGTTTTCCCACGTTCTTACTCAGATCTGTTGGCTATACACGTCGCCGCAGGCGAAGGTTTGTATATCACGGATGACGAGGGATAACAATAAGCAACGCCGACTGGATTGCCCTCGATCGTTGCTCAGGGACGTGCTCACTATCACTTTGTGGCAACTTGCAGAAGAGACTACCATAGCGCTCATGCAAACCCCTCTTCTGTTGTCATGGGTCGCTGAACGGCAAGTGCGGGCACACAGCATACTCTCGATATGTTTGTGAGGAACTCGGTTTCGCAACTTCCTACGAACATCGTCTTATGAGAGTTATTGAGTGAGGGTCGCTCAAGGATTGCTGACGTGGGAGGCAAAGCACCTCGATAGGAAAAGGAGGTCGCGATCCGCCCCCAAATTCTGGGACGCGTGGTGTGGCCAAGGGCATCCCAAGCTCAAACTAGACCTCCCGCCAAAGCCCGGATAGAGCTCCTGACTGGCCAACAGGAGGTGATGGCTTTGCAGAAGATCTTCTGCATTTGCGGGTGCTTAATCTTTTGCTGGGTCCATTTCGATCACGTGACCGCGAATCTCGACATGTTTTGAGCAACCTGCATATTTAGAGGCATGAAGTAAGACAGTATTGTTCAGACGAATTTCTGATATTGCAATTGCAGCAGACCAAGCAGAATCTGTCACCTCAAACGAACAATAATGTCAGTGATGTGGAATGCACATGTACGATGGTAGAGGTGGGAGCAGAAACATACGATGCCACTAGGCTTGCTGCTTGGTTTCCAACTCCGATCTCGCGAACTGCATCAATCTTGAGTGGAAAGTGTCAAGATCGGTGCTCAAATGTGGTCGAGTGATCAATGAAGTTCTTCTATGAATGGCTAACTTACCACTGAACGTGACAATTGGCACAGAAAAATAGCGCAGGCTTTCGGACTGCAGGAGCAAGAAGAGCAAAACACAAAACGAGAGATTAGCGGCATAGACATTCATCCTCAGACCTGTTTTCGAAATCTCGAATGGGAGTAGTGCATCATTCAGATTGTTTCATTTCGCAATTGCTTTTGATATCTTTTGCTCATTTAGTCTATGATGAATCTCGCTCTTGCTTTACAGGAACGTCCTCCACCGTTGCAGGCGTCTCCAACCACGACAACGACGGCGCTATCCCACTCTCGACCTTCCGTCTCTTGTTCTTCCCTCTCGCCTCGACCTTACCCTCAGCAGGCAACACTCTCGTAGCTGTAAATATGTACCCCTCCGTGCCCCCTTTTCCAGTCATCAGCGGATGTGTCCTCCCAGGTAACACTTGCCAAGGTCTACTACGCGCTGTGTGAATCGTCGGTGCGAGCAACAGCGTAGGATCGAGCGGAAAGTCTTCGCTTGGCATTGATTCTGGATCGGGTTGGTTCGACACGAAGGCTGTTCTCCGCGCTGTTGAGTAGTAATCGGCCAATTCCACCAAAGCTTCAATCGTAGGCGAATAAACCACAACCTGCGCCGCACCACGCAGCAATGCCACCGTATGCCTAAGTATACTCGCAGGATTCATCACCGAAGCCACGATCAACCCATCAAACCCACCCGCACGCGTCTCATCCGCAATCGACTTAATCCTTTCCCACCGCCGCCGCTTCCGAAAATAATTGCTTCGTTTACTGCTTTTCCACCCTTGAAGCGTATCTTCGGAGACGGCTTCGGGCTCGGTGTAGCCGGCATCGTCGTATGGAGCAAGGAGTTGCAACCACGAGAGGGTTTTGAGATGGTGGGAGAGGGGGTGAGTGGGAGGGGGATTGAAGGCGTCAAATTGGAAGTATTTTAGGAGGGAGAGGTTGGGTTGTGCGTTCGGGTGGAGGAGGGTTATGGTGTTTGTGGTGGCGAAGATTGGGGATTTGTGGGGGCGTGGGTAGTGAGGTGGCTGTGTGGATGTGGATGTGTGTTCTGTGGATTCGGCTTTGTCTTCGCCATCTGCCGGGTTATTCTCCTGCTTTCTGCTCTTTGCTCCCTGGCTGTTATCTTCAGAGGGGTATAAGACGCCCATCTTTTCTGCCATGTAGGCAATCAGCAGACCTGCAGTCTCATCGATCACAAGCCATCTTCCACCTCCAGCCTCAGAGTATTCCCCTGCTGGAGGACACACAGGATTCGGTGGCGTCCAGTGCACATTCGACCAACTTCCAATCAAAGCCAGTATCTCCTCCCTCAGCTCCATGATCTTCATCGGCTCCTTCTCCGTGAACATCCATTTAGCCAGCATCGATACGTCCAGCGGTAGTACCGTGAACCTCTTCAAGTATTTCTTGGTTTTTCGTAGGGTATATTTCGCGAGCGCAAAGGCAGTCTTCTGATCCAGCGCTGAATGCGACTCTAGTATCTTAGCGACCAAGTCTTTCCCAGAGCCAGTATTGCTCGCCTTCATTTCCTCGATCTCGTCCATAGTCATGACTTGGCTGAGTGGGTCGTCAATGATCTGGCGATTCGTTCGCATTACGACGTTCCCGTCCTCGCCCACAACATCGTATTGCACGCCATCTTGGTTCCTGCTACTGTCTCCATCCTCTACTCCCACAGATATAGCCACACCCTCTTCTTCGATATCAGCATAGAGTTCTGCAGCTGGTACTATCCGAAGCCCTGTCTTGCTTGCTGCATCGTCTTGAGCCTTGTCGAGAACTTCGAAGGTGAGACGGTATGGTCGCCCAATGATGTGGTTTGCCTGGAAGGCCCCATACTTGCCAATTGATATGTTACTGTGATTGAGCGTCAGCGGAGAAGAGCCTGGGGCAAGGTGATACTGCTCACTCCAGCTATTTGACGTACGTATTTGGCTGGACTTGGACGACGATGAGCTGGTCTGATGGTAAACGTAGGGCGACGTAGGCGCTCGGACGAATGACTTCTGGCTTCATCTTGAAGTCAATCTGCACATGAGAGCTTACGGCTCTGTAACAGCTAGGACAGTAGATCAGTGTGGTGCCCCAACCACTGGAGCAGCCGAGTGCTAAGGCTGAGGATCTCATAGAACTAGCGCTGTTCTTATCGCCTCGGCCCCACCCGTTCGTACATTCGTACGCTTTTACGTTGCCATCAATCTTCGTCTTGCGTATGTGAAGTATTACTATTCTTTATATAGCCAATGATCCCGATCCAAGGTTACAGATCTCTGTCCACGTTTCTTCAGCTCCGACGTCGCGTCCCTGCGTTCTCCCAACGTGCACTGCCTCTTGCAATACGCCTGCCTACAGAATACCATTAAAATGTAGCCATCTGCTGTCAAGGTACAACGCTCTACTACTGTTTCTTCTGGGAGGCTTCATTGTTGAGTCCAGTGTCGAAATCTGGGTTCTCACCAATTCCCGCGCTACAACCGCCGAAGTAGGCAGCCATAACAAAGAATGATGGTTCGAAAACCAGTCAACCAGAATAGAGCTACGGTGGCGCAATCAACCCCTTACCCAGCCTCACCTGCATCACCTAACGGGGTCAGGACTGAAACTCCACCAGATTCAGAGGGATTCCGTGAAGGCAGTCCTGGCACTGAAGAAGCCCAGGTCCGTGGGGCTGTTGACCCGCAAAACAATGTCAATGTATGGCAAAGCGTCAACGAAAGAGCGACTGCACACAATGGCATACCGTCAATGACGGCCGGTAGAGGTAGAAAAGACATCACCAGCAGAAGGGATGAAGACATACCAGCCGCGTTACGAATTGGATCTAGGAAAAGTACCCCGAGGTCATCGTGGGAAGGGTCAAGATCTACAACCCCTGATATGGATGTCATACCCACCCCGGCGCAGACGCCCCTGCAGGCTGCCCCAATCATGGTTCCTGAGAATCGACAAAGGTCGACGTCGAACAATCCTTACCGCCAAATGCACAACAATAATGGCAAAGCGCCAGAGAGAGCCGATTTCGGTGGAGAGAGTAGTGCTGATATCTGGGATGAAGACGCGTCTGTCAAGAAGGCCGGATTGGGCTCGCAACCGACGCGGCATCCATTCGCTGAACCGTGGATGAAGTTTGAAACATCGCCAGCAGAGCCAGCCGAGCCGCTGAGCGAGACAGGCCCTCAAATCGTTGACCATGGGACAGCTCATGACCCAGCAGCAAATTCAATGACCGACCATGGCGATCAGAGAGCCGCCCAAGCTCCAATGCTAGACGTGAAGAGTCCAGACACGGAAGCAAATCCACATACCTTCTCCGAAGAATTTCGACGGGCACCCGTAAAGTCTTCTGTTGATTTAGCTCACAACGGCATACGCCCAAATGAGCAACCTGCGGCTCAAGTACAGAATGATATTGGAGAATATTCCCAGGCTGCATTGAACGAGACTGGGGAAGGATCTATGCGCCTTCAGAATGATGTTGCCCAAGAGCCCTGGCGGTCCCCCAGTGGTATCGAGAAACCTTCTATATACGATTCATACAGTGGAGATGCAGGGCCACCGTTACCACCAAGACGGTCGCAAGAAAAAGAATACCCGCCACCACAGCCTCCAAGGCCGCCAAAGACGAGTGAGATTGAGTATGGTGTTACTGAAGCAGCGCCACGTATGCAATCCAAAGAGGAAGATCCGGCGAAGAAGAGAAGAGCTGGTGAGACTTACCAGATCAGGCTTGTCAATTGGTACGATGCTTCATCCTCAGTCAATCCTCGAAGATCGCCAATCATGGTTCAAAACGCGAACGGCCCGTGTCCATTGCTCGCGCTTGTCAACGCTCTTGTGCTCTCAACCCCCTCTGGTATCGAGACTGCTTTAGTGGAGACCCTTCGCGTCCGTGAGCAAGTTAGTCTAGGTCTTTTACTAGACGCTGTGATCGATGAGCTCATGTCTGGCCGGAGAGGCAGCGACCTTCCAGATTTCACTGATCTGTACGCGTTCCTCGTGAATCTCCACACTGGTATGAACGTCAATCCCCGGTTCGTGCCATTAGAAGCAGAGGCATTGAACCTCATGGACGCCCCTATTGATGGCGATCTCCCCAACAACATGCATGAGCATCGGCAAGCTGGCGGCTTCGAGCATACCCGAGAGATGAAGCTTTACAGTACCTTCACAATACCACTGATCCATGGGTGGCTTCCACCAAGGAACCACTTGGCATTTGCATCCCTGAAGCGATCGGCGAAGACTTACGAGGATGCTCAGAATCTCATGTTCCGTGAGGAAGAGCTGGAAGAGAGGCTTCAACGACAGGGACTGAGTTCAGGGGAACAAGTTGTCTTGGAAGACATTGCCAATGTCAAGTACTTCTTATCATCTACTGCTACACAATTGACCGGCTACGGACTGGATACTATGACCGAGACGCTTGCTCCGGGCTCTATTGCTATACTCTTTCGCAACGACCATTTCAGTACTCTATACAGACATCCTCGATCTGGCCAGCTTTTGACTCTGGTGACCGATATGGGCTACGCTGGACATGACGAAGTGGTCTGGGAGAGCCTTGTCGATGTTAGTGGAGAAGGGTGTGAATTCTTCTCTGGCGATTTTCGACCAGTTGGCAACGTCGCTGGTGACGCTCAACAACCTGCGCTAGCAGACGACTCTGGCTGGACTACGGTAGGAATCAGGTCTCGAAGACCTCAACGAAACGGGTCAGCGAATCACTCCGACTTACCACCTCTCTCAACGCTTAAGATTACCAACAACACGAACCCCGTATCTCCAAATACCGAACAAGAAGATCACGACCTCGCACTTGCCATGCAACTCCAGGAAGAGGAGGAAGAACGAGAACGCCAAGAGGCAGCCAAACGTCGCCGCGATGACGACCTTTCCCAAGCCTATCTCAACAACGCCGACTCATCAGGTCGACGTACATTCCCAGGCTTCGGCCGAGGAGCCACCGGCGCACAGGACGGTCCCTCTCCGCCAACCCGTAGAAGCGGAAGCTCAAGGCAAGCTCCAGGGACGAACAGACCGCCACCCAGAAAGTCCAGCATCTCAGAAGACGCTCCACCGCCTACCTATGAGCAAGCAGCTAAGGGGCCAGCATACATACCTCCAGCGACCCATCCAGCCCATCCGAATGCGTTGCCAAGCCCCAACGTGAGCACACCGCGGCCCCTGCCAGGGAGGCCAAGAGGGTCGAGTGCATACGGTGAGCATGCTGCTTCATACAGTGGGTCGCCTTATTATGGAAACGGAAGAAGAGGGCACAATCCAAGGGCTTCGACTGGTAGAGGTAACGGTGGGGGCGTAGACCCGGGCATGGTTCGTAGGAGGAGTGGAGGGCCGAATTCCGCGATCTCGCCGGAGGATGATAAGAAGGAAAAGGATTGTATTGTTATGTAGACTCTGGGTCACGCATTGTGGTTCGTCTCTGGGCTTGGTGGGCTAGGATTTGGGAAATGAGCATGGCGTTGATGGGTTGGATGGCACGACGCTCCGGGAATTCTGGCAGTTTTGTGCAGGAGCAGCATAGAAGCTGAGATATTAGCAGGAAGATACCATTCATTCGGGCGCTTGCGCGTTCCTCGATCTAACGACTTGCTATCTTGCATGACATTGTGAAGCTGAATTACGACAACTGCTACGGCCTTCTCCTTAGAGTTTGGTCATTGCTCTCGCTCAAATTGGACTTAATCATGTCCATTCTAGAGACTCATCCCTGAATCAGGTTCATTGCGGCCGCCTCACTCTATTCCATTTCTCCTTTCCCCACCAATTGGTAGAAGCGTTGACACATACCATAGGATTGCTCTCGCTCGTCTGTGTCCACTACATCACTGTCGTGAAGCCTTTGCCAACTTCTGTTGGTATACTCCCGCTCAAAATACTCGCAGTCTTCAAACCTTCTCAGCTCAACCACTACCCGAATGTCTATCGTACTGACGATCTTGAGCATTTCTTTGGTATCTTTGCCCCAGCTTCTGTCCCCTGCATCTGCTCGCATTGGGTTTCGCGGCCAAAGATCGATGTGTAGAGCCCGCAGGCTGCTCAAGCTAGTAATGACAGCCATAGCATCGGACATGTGGCCTTCTACAAAGATTAGGCGAACGTTCCTTACTGACGTACGCGATGCTGGCTTCAGAGCTCGGTAGAAGGTATGTAGTGTCTTGACGTCGTCACTGAAGTCGTATACGAGACTGGAGGCTAGCACTGGCAAAGAATCCGATCGGTAGAAATGATCAACAGAAGCTAGAGAGAGGTGATTCGTTGGCAGCGGTTTATTCAGATAGAGCCCAAATTCACACTTCGAATCTGTCGCGAAGCTAGACAGATCACGGAAAATGTTGATGTTTCCGTCCAGTGCGGTATTCGGTACTTTTAGTACCGCCATGTGTGCGAGATATGCCCACTCACGATCGAAGTCATCCCGAAGCTTAGAAGCAGCAGCTTGAATGGCATCGACTTTTTCATCAATGAGGCTGTTCTGCCTGACATGTAAATTGCGGAGTTTTTCAATGAGTCGAATCGTATAACGAGCAGTCTCTGCAATTTTAGGTAACTTTTCGTTGACAGTAAGATCCTGTAGGTCCGAACGCTTAGGCTTCAGTCCTCTTTGCCGACCTATGAGCGAATTGATCTCGATGTTGACCTGGTGTTCGAGGCGGCGCTGGCCCGTAAGTTCGTAGATGATCCTAATTATGATCTCATTGGTAGATGGTCCACCCACAGGGCCTTGCGAGACGATACTATGGTTTTGAGTCCATTGGAGAGCTTCGCACTATATCAGCAGCGCAAATAAACGATCGTGAAAGACTAAATACCTTTGAAGAGCGCCTGATCAAGTCTTGCAGAGAACTTTCGACATCTGATATCCCTGCGCATCGAGAGGACGGCAGAATATCTACATTGTAGTGATGGCGATGAGCCGCTGGGCGTTTCTGATATTCGCCATCGTTTCTCGATCTGTAAGGTTACAGGTTCAAACACGAAAGAATATATTCGTAAGCGTATTTCTTTGGGTAGCAGGGAGATTGGGTCGACAGGTGCGGAAGTCGAAGTCCGGGCAGCCCTCGAAGCTTTGCGAGGCTTGCGTCCAGCCATGGCTTGAATGTTGTTTTAAAGAATGAGATATAAGTTGAGCTCAGCGAAAGTCCAAAGGGTCTGTGTGCATGTTTGGAGAGGTGGAATCAGGCAGCAACGGTGTGGATATTACCCCTTGCTTGTGGGCTCAAGCGACAAGCAAGGGGCATCGAATCGCTGACCAAAATACCCTAGCTTTGAAATGGACATTGCATCATAGATAAGCGGCGTCTGGCATACGATAGTATGCTTTCTTAATAGGTGTCGTCCATGAGATTACGAGAGAACACCGCGAGAGGGAAGTCATCGCGTCTCGTAGTCACAAGTTGAAAATTGTTGTCTGGGGTATGCGAGCGAAGTCGGCGAGGCTGGCGGAAAGGATTGAGGATATGGCTTTCGATTTGCCAGAGCACCTGGGAACTTGGACTATGAGGATATTGCGGTTGCATTCCACCATACCCAAGAACGTAGCTCGACACCGCACACCTGCTTCGACTGTTCACTCTACGCCGGATATGTCCAGAAGCTGTCAGCTATGGTAAGTGATCCGGATAACGATATCTCCCTCCAGTGCGCATCTACTACACCGTAAACGCTCTCGTAGAATCTTGTCAGTCACTTTTACCGCACGTACAGGCTCCCCACCCTAGGAGCTAGCCTTTGTTTTGACTTTAGCGACGACCTCGATGTCTGGTATCACTTAGCTTTGTAGCTTAAGCCGCCACCATGTCAGCTCTTAAAGCAAATCTCTCCTCCTGATGGTAGGCCATATGAGACTTGTGGCGTCTCGAAACAAGATGTCGCTGCAGTCCTACCTTGACAAGTTCCCAGACCAACGGATCCTCCTGTACGTCGATTCGTCGCCTCGCACTCCACTTCGTAAAAGTCTTAGAAACATGTATTGGGGAGCGGAGATGACGGACTTCCTGATGATGGCGCAGACGGCGAGATTTCAGAGCACGATGAACGTCTCGTATTTCAATGGCCATTTCGTGGATGCTTGGAAATGAAGGACACTGCGCTTTGTGTAAGTCTGCGAGATTCGACAAGTTGTACCTCACTGACATTGCGCTGTTGTTGTAGCGCGGATCTAGAAAATGGCTTAAGGGTAGGGAAATGTGCATTCGGACTGCCTTCAAGCGCAAGACAAGACGTCACTCAAGCACACTAGAGGAAGTGGAGATGATTAATGGAGCCTCACTAAAACATTTGACTGCGATACGATACCACCTTTCGTTCTAATATCAATTAGTCAGGTACATGCATCGCGTCTCTAGTCCTAACTCATGAGCTAAGTTGGCTCCTAGTACAAGACTTACCACCTTGCGTTGAGACATAGCTCATAGTATGTTGGGTCAAGCTCTAGGTTCGACCATGGCAAAATACCACTATTTAGTAATATTCATCAACGTCATCAAGCATGCCAGATGCGGCGAGACTCACAAGATCTCGCGTAGCCCTTCCCAGTTATCAGTGTCAATGCACTGCCACCCAAGAATACCCAAATGTTCAAATTCAACGTGCTCACAATCGGGCTCCAACCTCGTACTCATTACCACCTTCGCCTCCATGCCGCTCGGTCCCCAAAGACGTGTCTGGAGACCCAGCCTTTGCTCTCACAACCCAGATCGCGGGGGTCGAGCGGAGTGAGGCTGATGAAAAGCGTTCGTAGATTGGGAATGTTGGTGTTGAGGTAGGAGCTTAGATTTGGAGATAGTTTGAGATCATGTTAAGCAATTGACTCGATGACTTGTAGACTCATGTACCTGGTTTGCTGTCGACTTTCGGGTTCTTTACAAGAGGTTTTTATAGCTTCAAAGTCGTCTCTAAAGTCGAAGGAGATCTCAAATTCGAGGTACTTAAGAGCTTCGGCTCGAGTTTGGCGATCGACCAACGTTAGGGCACGGACCTGCCCTGGCACTGGTGGCGCTGGCATCATCAAGAGTCCGTTATCATGCCTGAGACTAGAATGTGAGGTCTTGCTGAAAATGAGCCAATTGTTTGGTAAGCAACCGATTGCGAAGCTGCGATTGGCTCATTTTCTGAGACTCTAGAGCTGATCGAGGGTACTTCTGGTTCCTAAATGCTAGCATGCTGGTGGCGTTATGGATACGGTGGATTTGTTTATCGTTCTCCGCTGTATCACTGAAGTTGCGCTTCTGAACTTCGGTAGCAGCATCTAGCATCTGCTGGACCAGACGAGCTGACGCTTTTTCCAGTTGACAGCTGAGGCTCTTGATTTATTTGATATGGTTCATCACCTGCTTACGGCCCTGTCTTACGCCTGTGTACTCGAAGATCCATCCGAGATCATCACGCTGGACCCTGGCGTATGAGTCCTACCGAGCATATCTTGATATCCGCTTGTCTGGTACAAAGCTGTGCAGCATTAGTCAGCTGCAGGGGCTGTGAGAGAAAAAGGTGTACATACCTTGCAAGAAAACGTCCTCCGTGTGATGCGGCCAGACATTTTGCATTTATTTAGAGAATTCTTTCGCCGATATGCAGTATATCGAGGATCGATAAGCAATCGGAGGAATGCCACTGTCGTTCGCCCAATCTCCATTCTTCTTCACGTAAGTCCTCCCTCAGTAGAAAATACAAATGAAAACATTTTTGAACGTATTTCTGTAGGCAATGAGCCTAGATTGTAGCTTGAGGAATGGGCCATGCTTGCGAAGAATGACTGACAGGGTGCAGGCTTGATCTTTGATGTAGCTCTTTGGACCTTTGGAAGCAGGATCCCAACGCAGGTTCTTGAACTTAGCGCTAATCCCCCTTGCATTACCTTAAGATTGACCAAAGTCTCGCTCGAAGGAACGCGGAATCGCAGACTAGCTTCCAGATTGTTCCAAGGCCACCTTCTCAAAAACGAAGACGACTTATGGACCTGTCCAACTTATAAAGAGAACCTACTTCCAGCTCATAACATCTGTCCTGACCAGGTCCACTCAGTAAGGCTTGCCCACCCGCACTATGAGAATTCTCGGGGTCAGACATATTTTGTTCCGAACGATAGAGGTCATCTAACCATATCCGAACATCATTCTCATCAGTATGCAGCTGCTTCCATCCCTGGTCTGACATATAAAACCTCTCGAAAGCATCACAATCCTCGGCTTGTTGAAGGCGGAGTACAAGATTTGCCTGCAATACTTTCATTTGACTCGTAGAATCCTTGTAATGAGCGTCTTGACCGAAGTGAGTTGAGCTAATTGGGTTGTTTGGGCAATTACCATGTAAACGGTACCTTATGGAGATTCGGCAAGTTCCTCGTGAGGTACAGACCTAGTGAATCCATTCTTCGTGGTACATGTCCGTAGATCACTTCCAAGCGTGTATATTGAATGAGCTGCCGGACAGCCGAATCGGTGTTGCTTAGATAGTTGTAAAGTGCCAGAAGGTCGTCATTGACATCAAACACACACTCGGAGAACAGCTAAGGAAAGACTTCTTCTCGCATCAAGCGGTTGACCCAAACTAAAGACAGGGCAGTCGATGGGTCCCACGATGCATGCACCCTGGCGATTGCGATTGAAGGTGTCGCGCTTTGTTTCGACAGTTTGTATTTGACATCTTATATTTCTTCGGGACAGAGAGGTACGCCAGTGGACTGGAAGATCTTCTGGGCAACGATACGGTTTCGCGGAATAAAAGCACGAGAGAGCCCGCCTCGTGTCTTTTTGAATTCTTGTCCATTCCAAAGTGACTCTGTTCAATTCCCGCGTGTTAGCTTGGAAGAGTGTCTTCAGTGCAAGCTGTCCCTTTCAAGAAAGCTTGCTGGACACGGTGTGGCCATATATGCAGCTCGGCGCTTACGGCAGGCCTAATTCGATCAATCACATATATATCCTGCTTGTCAAGATTTACTGGAGTTGGTCCTCAAGGATCATCTTCCCGTTTGGCGATGCCTTTCGAATTTACTGTGTTATAATCGCTGTCAGATGTTATGTACTAATAGATATAAGAGCGCAATTCTGGAGGGAGAAGGCTCATGCAGACAATCGCCGCCAAGTTTGTTGCACATCCGGATGAGTTCCCAGCGAAGCTCTTCAGCTATTGAGATCACCTTCTAAGGCAGCAAAACTCGGGAAGTTGCTACACCTTGCATCACAGGAGCCTCGCAGGGTTAGACGTTCGCTACCCGTCGTCTCCATGTTCTTTGCTCTAGAGAAACGTGAGTCTCAGAGGTTCATTAGGTATATCGCTGTCGCTACCAAAGCTTGAAGGCAGGCTTGGTGTGAGAAGAAGTGGCAGTCTTAGATGCCAGTGCGATTGACTTGAGCACAAAATGCTGTCGAGTTGAGCAATGACTTAGGTATCTAAGCTCATCTGAGAGCTACGAACAGATAGGGAAGCTCTTTGCTATTGAGAAGTTTCGTACGTCGAGGTTTGGGCTCTGCAGCCCTCGCAACTGCTACATGATCTGATACCAAGCCTGAAGCTGATCAAATGCAGTCATAATAATGTTACACAGCGTTCTGATTTCGGTGTCTCAAGCCGCTGATATAAGACAGGGTCATGTCAACGCAATGGCTAGGTAGCAGCGTCAGAATTTACACTTCTTCCATTGAAGCCTTGTGAGATCTCAAATCTGAGATTTCAAACCCCAATGGGAATCAACGATGATAAGAAGACTTTGCTTGACCTGGAGAGACTGTATGTCCTAAAAACATCACGAGCTTTAAGGTTGGTATTCTGGCTTTCTATAGAGACTTGCCCATAAACTTGCGCTTCGTAAAACTCAGCCACCACTGCCGACCTGTCAGCTATCATATTGGGCATACAAGCTGTGGTCTCGATGCTCACCTTCGATGGCATAGGCCCATCTGCATAGAGACGTGCCAGTAGTCTCATTGCCAACTCCTGTCTCACTTGCGATAAATATCTAATCACCGTCAACTATGGTGATGTTTGCACAAGTAGGCATTCAGGACTCACTGCCGCATAGTTTCTGCATCTTGTCTATCCCTCGGTGCCTCAAATGCTTGATTCAGTGGGAAGCTAGCATCTCCAGGAATGGCAAACTGGTTATCTAATGCCGTATTCAAAAGTGCCTACTCATAGCAGTAGAGTTAGGACCTTATTGCCAGAATTGAAGACCTCACTTCTCGTCTCCTCGTACCGATATGTGCCACAACGTACCTTCTCTGCCTCTCTCTTTGGCATCGACGACTTCACCTTCCCCAAGCACTCGCTTAAAAATAGAATGCCATATATCAGCAACCGATCTGCTGGGCCCTTGATCTCAAAGTTTCTGAAGAATGTGTTGGCGCGGAATAGAGAGAGGACTTCATCGAGAGGGTCGTAGGACTCGCTCTCTGGGTCCACGTCGATGTCGGCGGTACCAGGAGGGAGGTCAGGGAGAGTGTAGGCGGGGCCACGGGTACGAGTGCGTAGAGGAAGAAGAGCAAAGTTGCCTGATGATCTTCAGTCCCAATACTGCTTGATGAACAACCTTGTCCTTCAATAACATGACACAGTGGGGCTTGAGGGGACCGACCTATTACCCGGACATCTTGGTCCTGTAGGAAGATCGAGTGGTAGGCCTACTTCTGTGTCAGTACTCTGACAGGGACCACTAGCCGGGAACGTAGCTTACAGGCATCTCAAACTGTGTTGTGTAAGCAATGAGAGACATAACATCCTAATCTGAATGCCTGCATAATGCCAAGACTCATAAGGCTAACCGCGATGCCACTTTACGCGTCTCGCGTCTTTGACTTGCAAACAGAGCAATGAGCTCGCAGTCTTTGCACCTTTCCCGTAAAGCAATCGCTATGTCAGACTACGAGGATGACATGGACGTGGATGCCACTCCGGCCAAGGAGTCCATTCTTTTCAACTCTGACAATACCAACGCGAAGGGCAAGAGAAGCGCAGCGAATCTGCCTGTAGAGGCCGAAGACAGTCTACCATGGTAATAAACGAATGCACCTCGTTCGATTAGAACTTAACTAATCATTGTAGGGTAGAAAAGTACAGACCGGATACCTTGGATGATGTCTCTGGTCACCAGGATATCTTAGCCACAATAAACAAATTCGTCGATACAAACGTAAGCTGCTCAGCTTCGATCCCGTTCACCTCAGACTGACATGCCTTAGCGATTGCCACATCTGCTTCTATACGGACCACCAGGCACAGGCAAAACATCTACAGTATTGGCATTGGCACGGCGAATATATGGCAACAAGAACATGCGGCAGATGGTGCTGGAGCTCAATGCTAGTGATGACAGGGGTATTGATGTCGTAAGGGAGCAGATCAAGACCTTTGCAAGTGTGTGGAATGCACTACGGCAAAAAGGGTTCTCAAATGCTCATTTTCTTGCTAGGTACAAAACAGATCTTCTCTGCGGCCCCAAAGGCTGGCGACACACCTTCACTGGGCGGATACAAGCTCATCGTGCTGGACGAAGCCGATGCTATGACAGCGGTAGCACAGATGGCACTGCGAAGGATAATGGAGAAGTATACTGCTAATACAAGATTTTGCATCATTGCAAATTACACCCACAAGCTCTCGCCAGCATTACTTTCCAGGTGTACGAGGTTCAGGTTCAGTCCCTTGAAAGAGCCAGACATTCGGCAACTGGTCGATATTGTGATCGAGAAGGAAGAGATCAAGATACAGCCTGATGCGGTCGATAGCCTGGTACGGCTGAGCAAAGGAGATATGCGACGAGCTTTGAACGTGCTTCAGGCGTGTCATGCAAGCAGTATGCTTCTCGATTACGAGCCCCCGATATCTATATCGGGAAAGCTGCTCCTCAATACGAAATGCTGACATTTAATTCCCAGGTACACCGTTGCATATCAAAGGCCAACCAGCGCCCAAACACCCAGTGCGAGAGATGATATCCAATGCTACTATCTACGACTGTATCGCTGCTCCTCACCCTGCAGATATCCGACTCATCCGTGATACTCTTCTCCAAACGTCTGACATCACATCTTGCCTGAATACCGTCAACGTGCTCAAAGCCAACAAAGGTCTCGCATTAGCTGACATACTAACAGCGCTGGGAGAGGAGTTGGTGCAATTGGAAGTGCCACCGCAGACGAGGGTTACTTGGCTGTCAGGACTGGCAGAGGTAGAGTTCAGGTTGAGTGGGGGTGGAGGAGAAGCAGTGCAAACTGGAGGTCTAGTTGGTGTTATAAGAGGCGGATGCGACTTGATGGAGCATGGGGGAACAAGGTAATGCAGGGTATGATATACCAAAAGTCAAGATCATCATCGCCCACGTTCGTAAAGCCTTTCGCAGAATTCTCCAAGGGAGCCGTCATTTGATGGCTACAATGCTCATTAGGCTCTTGGTGGTTAGCTCGGTGCTGAAGCAGAGTGAGAGTGATTCTTGAAGTGCAATGAGATGGAGCACCGGACGGGTCAAGGATCCGGACTTGATCAGCGAACTGAGCTGGCAAAGTCTCATCACGTGTGCAAGTCGCACCCTCGTGTTTATTCCCCATGCTAGTTTTGACTCGATCTATCCTCCACTCTCAACCTTCCAGGAGACAAATTAACGTACGACGGGTCTAATTGTGCTCTCCACACGCTATCCTTCTGCCAACCTCGACTTTGATCGATTCAGGGAACGACCAAATCCCCGCTCTGTACTTATGTCAATCAAGCCTTTCCCGACATGTTTCAAACTTTAGCCCCAATCTGTTGGTTGGAGTTGGCTCTTGGCACTTGCAAAGGCTAACTTGCAACAGATGTGACCCATTGTTGGTGCGCCAGTGGTTGGAGCAAGAACAATTCACGGCTGGCAAATGCAACATCAATTCGAAAAAGGCTCTGGGCTGATCTCGATTCCAACTCAATGGGAATGGCCAGTTTCGGCGTTATGACCGTCATGTCAGGCTGAAAGTGGCGGCGCCTATTATCAATGTTCGCCAATGACGAATGCCAATACCATACCTCTGTTGCGCCTGATACCAGGTACCTCTCTATATTCCAGTACACTGCTTGCATCACAATACGTAAAAGCCCATCTCTAAGCCGCTTCCTGGAGACGTTGCTTCATAGCCCCAAAAAGGCTGTATGGGCTTAAGTCAGTCGGGCATACGAATATGTCAGACTATTGCTGTTCTAGATGTCAGCAGAACACCCTTCTTACTGCAACGCATACGCAAAAGGCGTTACACATTTGTAGAGGAGGATTATCTTTACGGACTGATGGACAGTGAAGGCTTGGCCCAGGGAGTACCAGTGTGGGATTTTCAGATTCTACTCGTTCCCTGCGAGGTATGACTAGCAGCCTTGGACATGCTCGAAAAGCCAAAAGAGTCTGAGGCTTTTGCAAACAATGTTCGACTAGGCACTAGCTGTGGTTTTTTACAACATTTAGACATCCTGGAGGCGGGTTGGTTGAATCATGGATGGTGACAAGGGATGAAATGGATAGGAAGGACAATCGGTGTTTTGGGAACAGCCAAGGGCCAATGGCCACTGGCTAGTAAGAGAGGAAATAAGTTATTGATAAAGCTGGACTTTTTACCCGGTAAGGGTTCTTCAGCAGCTACTAGGCGGCCTCGAGGCCGCCAAACAATAGCGGGCCTACCAGGAAAGTTAAGTTACTAGAGTAGGTGTATAAATTAATCAATCTATCAATCCAGACATCCCGAATTTCGTCCATGCATCAAAGACATGAAAGTGGTCATGATGGAACTGCCAACAGAAGCCTCTCCATGCTGAGCCGTCATGTTGGAAAAATGCCCGAGATATTCCTCTGGCATGTGGCAATGGAAGCCGACAGGCATTCTACGTTGTCAGAATCAAAAGGCTCGAAAGGCAGTGTTGGCCACTGTCGCGTGTCTCACTTTGTCATTTAGTCAAACTTCCTTCGTAGACTGTTTTGTTGGCCAAGTTTGAAGCGTGTGCCACGAGGCGATGTCGCGGACAAGCTGATAATCATCACAAAGAGGCAACGAATCACACAAATATTTCTATGTGGCTTTTTCTAGGTCTTCCCCAGGATTTCCCAGAAACTCTCGAATTACATTACGTAGACTAACGTAATTGTTGACAGAAGTTTGGACGGGACAAAACCGTTCGGATAGTGATGGGATGAGGAGCAGTTCTTATAGACTTCGTCTCATGAAGATATTCTGACGAAAATTATAGGAAAACCTTGAAGACCTAAAGATATGGTAGTGACATTGCTTCACGCCCAAATCGCTCTCAGGCGCAGGGTCTGCAGCAGTATTTGCTTCCGACCTTTCGTAGAAGTGATCTTGTCTAGACACTCTTGTACCCCTGGAATCTTAGAACCCTTCTTTCCCTCCAACGTTGCAGCCTCATCGGATTATGGGCTTTGTTTAGAGTACCTTGGTCCAGACTCATTGAGCCGGCCTGCAAGAGCTGAGGCAGCCCGAAGATTAAAAGTAAACCCCAGCCTGGGCCAGTGAGAATGACTTTTTAGAGGTGTCCCAGTGCTGTCTGAGAGCGGCATGTTTCAATGCCACGCCCCAAGACGCTTTGAAGACTGCTGCCGCATCGAGTAGGCGCTTTCCTGACATCGCAGTTCTCCTGTATCCTACCGCTGTTCAAAATCCCTCATGTCATATTCTGAGGCTATTTCAGCCGAGTCAAGCACATGTTCCTCCCTTCATCCAAACAACAAACAATGAAGATGACTGGTAGTGGAGCACCAGACTAGAAGGACTTCATGAGGTTGGGAATGGCACGTCCTGTCACGCTGTTAAAAATAGAACTCGATGAGGGCCCCGGAGCTACCCCGGAGCCGCCCCCAGGTATAAGTGAATGGGTCAAGAGCGCCAAGCCCTTGGTACTCGTACTCCATTCAATATTGTAAACGCCCAGCATCCTCGAATTTTCTCCTTCTATCTCAAACACCATGTCAGCCATCTACAACCTCGAACCCCAACCCACTGCCAAAGTCCTCCTAACCACCACATCCGGCGACCTCCTCCTCGAACTCTTTGCCAAACAAACCCCCCTCGCCTCCCGGTCCTTCCTCCAACACTGCCTCAATGGATACTACAACCACACCATCTTCCACCGCCTCGTCCCAGGCTTCATCCTGCAAGGCGGTGACCCCACCGGCACAGGCCATGGCGGGGAATCCGCACACTCCAAAGGCGAGGCTTTTGAGGACGAGTTTCATAGCAGGCTGAAGTTCAATAGGAGAGGGTTATTGGGTATGGCAAATGATGGGAAGGACCGGAATGGGAGTCAGTTTTTCTTGACTTTGGGGGAGACGAGAGAGTTGCAGGACAGGCATACTATGTTTGGGAGGGTGGTGGGAGATACGATTTATAACTTGATGAAGATGGGGGAGGCGGAGTTGGAGGCGGAGGCGGAGAGGCCGGTTTATCCTACGAAGATTACGGGGTCGGAGGTGCTGGTGAACCCGTTTGAGGATATGGTGAAGAATAAGCCTAAGAAAAGGGCGGAGGTGGTGGAGAAGGGGGAGCCAAAGAAGAAGGGGAAGAAGAAGGGTGGGAAGACTTTGTTGAGCTTCGGTGGTGATGAAGGCGGGGAGGGGGCGGAGGAGCCAGTCTTGAGGAAGGAGAAGTTTAATCCAAAGCTGGTCACCGCAGATGGGGATGCGAAGACTATTGAAGAGGTGAATGGCACCTCCGATGCCATTGTGAATGGAAAAGCGACTGAGAAGACAAGCGAGAGGCGTATACGTAGGAGATCAACTCGATCGGCCACACCACCCCAGATGGTCAAGCCGAATCGTGAACTACAGCTTCCCCTACCCAAAGATGAAGAGCCATCACGATCTCCGTCTAGCTCTCCAGAGCCGGAACAGCTCAGTAAGGTCTCTACGCTGTTAGACAAGACAAACGCCCAGATAGCAGAGATGAAGGCTTCCATGAAGCGCAACATCACTTCTGCGCCAGCCAAAGAAATCCGAAAGAAGTCTGCACTTGAACAGATGATCCCAGAAAATTCCATGCCTGGGCGGAAACGCAAACACAACGGTGATGTACCTGTGGACAAGCAGTCATTGGACGTCCTGGCTGCGTTCAAAGCAAAGTTGGCGAGTGCACCGCCTGAAACCAAGCTTGCCAGAGAACCTATGCTCGAAGAGACAAGCAAGTATATAGGCGTCAACGGTCATGACAAAGCAGCAGCAAATGGCGATGATGATGATGATGAAGAAACAGCTCTTTGTGACTTGCATTTCATTGCTAATTGCCAGTCTTGTCAATCTTGGGATGAGCACATGGGTGCTGATGGGGAGGCACAGGACGACGACAATGAGGGGTGGATGTCTCACGCTTTGAGCTTTGCGAAGGACAGGCTAGGGAAGGATTTGACGTGGAAAAAGAAGAACGAGGAGGAGCTGGTGGTCATTGATCCCAGAGAGAAGGAGAAAAGTATCAGGGAGGAACAGAGAGCAAAGAAATTAGCTAGGATGGGGGGAAGCTCCTCAGCATGGGACCGAGATAGAGATCAAGGTCGTGCACCAGAGAAAAGGGCTGGAGAGAGGGCTTAGTCTATCAAAATAGCTCACAGGAGCTGCTGCATAAGTCGATACTAAGTTAACAAACCTGCTGAATATCTCGGCTTTCCTTCCTGGGATGTGGTTGCATAAGTAGTACCAGTAGTGCAAGGCTGACAACAAAAGTTTATTGGCGCTATCGGATGGGCTTAGCGGGATCTCTGACACCGACCAATCAGAACACTCACATAGACGACATAGGCGCGAGTGATATCAGGGTGATATTCTACCAAATTGACGTCTATTAACAGAACTCCGGAACGTTCTAAACCGCACAGCTAATCTGTTTGGAATTTCTCTTCTTGTTCATAATTTCCCATTACCCTTTCATGCGCTCCAACCTTTGACTTTCCAGGCATCCAACCTCTACATTTCCAACTACCTCTGGAGCGGTCCTCAATCAATTCAGCATCTTCTACCAGCCTCATACATCTCATCGACAGCAATCCTTGGTTGCACATTCATCCGTGCAGCGGTTGCCTGGGGTAACAAAGTCCTCGAATACCACAACAATACACCTTGGCGCAACCCCAGCCTTGCCCAGGCTGCCATTTGACCTACCTATTTCTACCTTCATCTACCAGTCTATCGCGGCAACATACCTTCATCTGGGCGATTACTCAGGCCAAGGAAGAACAGGGTGGACTCATCGAGGTTCAGCACGGACTGAGCAAGATTAGACAGAGCTTCGGAATGAGCATTGAGCTTGGTGGCACGCTCGGACTAGTGTGCAATTGGCTGCGCGGGGCCGATCTCTCGTGAAACAGTGACAAAATCGAAGAAGACCTTGGAAAATGACTGCGAAGATACAGCAAGCTGGCTCGCGAAAGCGACGTGCGCCATTCAGCCAGGACAAATTCCAAGACACTCGCAACAGCCCCTCTCCAGATTTAGCCCAAATACCGCTCCAACAACCGGATCAGGTGTTGAACAACGCGGCCAACTACGGTGACTACCCCAATAGTGGTGGGATGAGCTACGGCTACAACGGCAATATGCCTATCAACATACCCGCTTCGCCCTCGAGTCAGGCCCTTACAAGAATGCAACCAGACAGCCAATTGAGGACAATGACCGCCTACACCAATAACAACACTGTGGATTACCAAGGGCGGACAGATCAGGGACAAATGCCGGCGCCCACAGATGACCAGTGGCAGGCACCATATGACGATCTCAATCAGAGAGCTACTGTTGCGCAGAGAGATGCGCACTCCAAGAGAAAGCAAATCCCACCATTCATACAAAAACTCAGCAGGTAAGCTTTCTGCGTTTCAGCAATTGACACATGGTAACGGACATAGCTTTTTGAATGAGAACACCCAGAGAGATGATTTGATCCGTTGGTCCAATGATGGAGACTCGTTCATTGTTGTTGACGAGGACGAGTTCGCCAAAAGCCTAATACCCGAGCTTTTTAAACACAACAATTACGCCTCGTTCGTGCGGCAACTGAATATGTACGGCTTCCACAAGAAGGTGGGGTTGTCAGACAACTCAATGCGGGCCAGTGAGCGAAAGAACAAGAACCCCAGCGAATACTCCAATCCCTATTTCAAGAGAGGTCGACCGAATTTGCTATGGTTGATTCACAAGCCAAAGAATGCCCCAAAACAAGGTGGAGCAAAGGCAAAGCAGGAGGATGTGGAAGACGAGGGTGACGATGTTTATAATCGGGACAGTCCTGGCCCTGCAAACTACGGAGGTATTGAAGACGGTATGGGACCGCAGAACGCGCGCCAACCTCTGATGCTAGGGAGTGCTACCATGAACACTATTCCATCGGACCAATTTGCAGCACTACAGCGCGAGCTTGCTGAGGTTCGACATAACCAGAACGAGATCACAAAAATGCTGAATTTCACGCGACAAGAGCAGTACAAACAAGCGAGGGAGTTTCACGAACAACACACCAAGCATGACAGCGCAATCAACGCCATCTTGACATTTCTCGCCACTGTGTACAAGAAGAACCTTGGGGAGCGCGGGCTGGGTATGGACAATATGTTCGGCCCCAATGTACTCCCTTCCCGAGATCAAGGGCAAGGGAATATTGTTGATATCGGAGACGATAAGGACAGCAATTTGCCGGCAAACACACAAATGCAACCATATCGGAGACCGCCATTGCTCCTCAAAGACGGAAGTGCAAATTCACCAGCTAAGCCTGCGGATAGTCCTCAGTCTTACAAGCAATGGCCAACTGGCGGGAAGAACTTCTACAATCACCCGAGCAAATCACAGTCTCTTCAATCTCCGGCAATCCAAGAGCTCGATCGCACATCTTCCAATCGTTCTTCAGAAAGCCCTCCGATCAAACCAAATGAAACCTTTGACGCGCAAAATCAGGAAGTAGACATTCTCTCCATGATCAACTCCGCCAATGCCAACAACTTAAACGACTTTAAAGGTGGGCACATGCGATTCCCCGAAGCACTTTCTCATCTCCAAAACGCCAACGGTCAAGTCACGCCTGATCAGCACCAAAACATGCTTCAGCTCATAAGCAATGCCTCCCCGAACAGCAGCAATGCTCTAGCTTCATTCAGCCCCAATTCTACAAGTATGCCGGACTTTACCCAGGAACAAATCGCCCAAATTAGTCGATCGCTTGATGAACAACGTCAACGTATGGCTAATCTCAACGCTACCATTGCCCCTCTGAGCCCTAGTGGATCCATTCCTGGAGTAGACGACCAGTCATACAACCCACCAAATGGGTCAGAACTCGATCTGGACTCCATCTTCAACAGCAACGACTATTTTAATGACGGCAACAACCCGGGAAATTTCGACTTTTCGAATGGAAACGCAGAGCTTCCGGACTTTGACTTCGACACTGCCCCTGTGGAAGGGCAAGATAACGCTGACACGAAAAACGATCAGGGGAGTGTGGTAGAGACCATGGGCAGCAGCGAGGCTACTAGCCCCGCAAACACGGTCGCAGATTGGGGCGAGAAAGAGCGCGGTGATGTCAGCCCGAGGAAATTGAGGAAGAGGAATTGAGGTTGCGATGGTAGCGGTCTGGTATGATATGAGCTTTATCAGGAAACGCTCCTCTTGCGAACTCTCGAAAAGTGGGTATCTCACCCATACGGATTCATGATTTCTATGATTCGAATGAAGCGTTGCTTAGAAGGGACGGGTCTTCGCGAACTGATACCACCGCAATGGATAGACATACGGTCAGCTGGCTCGCTTGCTTGTCAGGAATATGGGCCCTACTCTTTGCAAAAGATAATCCATTCAAATGATCTCCTTATCCTGTGCTTCTGAAGTGATTAATTGCTGCAAGATCCGCTTCTTCTACCGCTGCGCCTACCCCCTCTTCTCATGCTTTTCTGGGTATCTTACCACAGCTTGATTTATTCGCAAATGGTCAGATGGACATGGTAGTTGCCAAAATATTCTCTTGTCGAACGGATGTTGAGTAGTGCCGGCACGGTAGGTACTCGTACTCCCCTCATGGATTCGTTGGTTTGGGGTCCAATTGTTTCATGTTTGATCGCCAACGCTGTTACCGCTACTGATCTTCTCGAAAAGGCATTTCTTTAAGCATGACTTCAAGGCTCGCCTAATGAATGCATCTGCAGGTCCTTCCGAAGCTCGTCGTACCACGACCGGCATCACAAAGCTAGTCTGGAGTCGGCTGGCCTCCTCTATTCTAACCTTCGAATGTACGATATACTGCAAAACTCGGCCCCTTAAGCGTGGTCTATGTTGTAATCTCGGTTGGTTCTGAATATGAGAGTATTCCGCTCTCGGCACACCTGCAATTCATGAACAACACGACTCGAGCAGGACTCTTCGATATGCATATAGCTCCCTTCCCCAGAGTGGCGCCGAATGAGCTCCATATCTACGGTGGTGTATCTGCAAGCAGGACATGGATTGTATATCTAAGCAATCTGTTCAGCTTAAGTGTTTGGATATGTCTCGTCGCTCATTGATCTTATGAAACCGCTGTTAGGAGTTTGTTTCGTGTATTGTTCTCTCTCATTCGAAAAAGGTCATCGTTTCATCCTGTCTCAGCATCTTGACCCTTTCGGTGACGTTCACCGCAACCTACTCAGAAAACGTCCGTCCAAGAGTGGCGATAGTCACTAGCCATACTATCACAAAAACCCCTCACAAGACCATGGAAAGAGCTCGCAAAAGTCAACCTCGTCCCCAGCACCAACCCAAAACGCAGTCGCCGCATCTATCTACGCCGCCGACGGAGCAGAAATGGCCAACGAGGCTCCTACCACTCTCGACCCAGCCCAAATCCAATTCTCCATCCATGAAGCTCAAATCGCTTGCGCAGCCTGCTGAATCTCTTTCAAAGTAAGATTGCCATTGCTCAATTGGCACAGCATCAGTAGCATCCGCTAAAGCTGCTGCTGCTACTGCACCCGCAGATTGCAATGATGGAAGCTGGGAACTTACTCAAGCAAACTACAACAATGCACTCACTGATAAGGATCTGGCGACTTGCTTTTTCGGTGGGAAGGATACTGACGGGATTACGTATCCTGGTATATTCTTACCTTATCGTGCGCTTTGTACCTGATGTTGACGTTCTTCTACACTTTCAGCCAACAACAGCACGACCCTGACAGAATCTTTGGCGACCTCGTTTGAGCCCGTGGGATCGGAGTTCCTGTGTACTTACGAGTCGCATACGTGTGATCTGGTGCCTGATTGTAACAGTAAGCTCGAGATTTAAACTCCCTCCCGGCTTACAGGGCTATGTCTAATGTGTTCTTACCTGAAGACTACGGCGTCCATCTCCCTACCACCAAAACAGTCAGCCGTCCAAGCCACTGGGCCTGGTTCACCATCCACTCCATCGCCAACGTCTACGTCTACGATCTCGCCCAGTCCTTTTCCGTGCGTCCCCAAGAACAACCTTTAACTCCGAACGCAACCCACGAAGCTAACATCGCACGGGACGGTCTCACAGGCGCAGGCATCGACACCTCCTTCCTGACTCTCGACTTGGCTAGCGTCTTTACCAAACCCTCCAAGAATCCGGACATCCTAACCCGCCATCTCCTCGTCGGCTTCGCATTCCTTGCCGCCACAGCATCCACATTCATTCCGGTGGCGGGCCCACTGTTGGCGACTTCCACGGCCGCGACGTTGAGCGTCGTGGGCGAGGTTGGGAGTGTGGCTGGCAATGCGGTATCGACTGGACCGGGATTTCTAGGGCTGGTTATAAGTACTGGGTAAGTTTTAGGAACACATTCGGCGCAGGCCTGCCTGTAAGACTCATTTGTATATTTGCTGCTAATTCTTATCTCAAAAGTGGAACGCTGGACACAAAACTCGCCTCCTTCGGCGCCTTCATGGCCACCGTCTTCAACAGCACAAGTCCGGGCGTTGACAGCCTCCTAGCAGACATGATGGCTGGGAAATACATATCGGACCACACGCCTCTCCTCCTCAACGTCCTCAATGGCGGCGGCTGGATCGTCCCCGACGTCCTAGCGAACCCAGCTAACTTAATCACAGATCTGCGCACGCTGCTGCAAAAGGATCTCATTCAACGCAGCGTCAATTTTGTCTGGGGACAGTCCAGAATTTGGGTTAAATTTGTAGATCTGAATGATGATGCTGCGACGAGTAAGTGTTGGTAGATAGGAATGGATGGCAGGCTAGTAAGACGTGTGCGGATGGCGGAGTACACTATCTCTACCGCTTCAACGAAGACGGCAACGACAACAGAGCCCTGCATTATCCATGGGGCGCCGGTTAGAAGGCTGCAGCGCCTTGGAACTTGAATCCTTCGGCAAGTCTTCCTCTTTTTTATCGATAATAGTCGATCACGAAGAGATTGTCAGGCGGACCTTACTGACCATACTTCGCAGTGGGTCACGCACTCCTCCGCTACCGCCTACCGCTCCCAAAACAACGGAGCCGGCGGTTTTGCGTATGATTACACAAAAGTGTCCACCAACCTCCCTGGCCTCTTCGGAGCCATAAGCAAAACAGGCTCACTCGAAAACCTTAACGCCCTGGAAGGCCTGTGGAATCTTTCAGTCTGCGATAGGGTAGAGCATGTTATTTGAATGGTTGAGTAATGACTTCATATTTTGGAAGTCACAATATAAATGGTACAGTAATCTCTCGATGTGTTTGAGTTCACAATGTACGAGAAGATAGGATTACTAATGGTCAAGCTCATATTATGAGTACACTTGATTTATACTTGTCGGAGGTTTGAAAGCCATTGTGCAATCACAGGAATTTTTCTATCAATCTCTGCAGTACCTGTCAGTAATTTTCAGCGAAATAACAAGGGCAGTGAGACAAATCTCTGACAGAGCAAGAAGGAGGCGCAAATGAGACCGTGTGCCTATCCATTCCATTTGCTGCTAAGTCCAAAAGATCGTGAATTTGATAAGGTATCGACGGCCGAGGAATCACTAGGACAAGACATAGCTCGCTGCACACCACACGCACAGCGGCCGTGTCCCCAACTAGACCAAAATTCTTAAACCTCTCTCTACGCGACCTGAGTAAGACTGCCTCGCTCATGATGTTGAAGACATGAGTAGAGTACTTACCAGCTCTTTCATGAGCCTTTGCCTAATCACGAGACCAGCAAACTCCTCATCTATGCCCATTCTTCTCATTTGGTTTGAATGGACAGAGCGAAAGAGCTGCTTCCAAGCTTCAAGAGTGGACATTGTGATGGTGGCTATTGTGAGGGAGTGAGCACGCACAAATAAAAAGGGGTCTCAGCATCAGGTTGCACAAGCGCTAAGCACGAGATAAACGGTATGCCTTTAAAAAGTGAGCGTGGTACTCTACACCAATCCACGTTGATAGCAGAGTAATCAAAGTGCACTAAGTGATGATTGTTTAATTTTATTTTTGCTTCTCTATGAAGCAAGTATGCTAACTAACCATCGTAATGTCTAATTACACGCCTAGCACCCTGAGCTTTTCCATCGCATGCATTACGTTCTAAAAGAAAATTCGTGCAACATGAGAGACCCGACTAACATGCAAGTATCGAATCGCATCTTGTGAAGGTCGGTGAATGATTTAGTCGACCTCTTCAACAGTGGGACCATCATCACCGCCAGCTGCACCACCGGGGCCACCAGCTCCAGGGAAGCCACCGCCTGGCATCCCTCCGCCCATACCCCCGGGCATGCCACCCATACCGCCAGGCATACCACCCTCGCCGCCAGCACCGCCGTACATCTTGACCATGATGGGATTGGCGACGCCTTCGAGTTGCTTCTGGGTCGATTCGTACTCCTCCGTCGTCGCGGTCTGATTGTCGTCGAGCCATGCTACAGTCTTGTCAATCTCGGACTTGAGTGTCTCTTTCTCCGAAGCATCAAGCTTCTCCTCGACCTTGGGATCCGAGATGGTGTTTCGGAGTGAGTAAGCATATGACTCGAGGGCGTTCTTGGCACCGATACGGGCGGATTCGGCCTCATCCTCGGACTTGTACTTCTCGGCCTCGGACAACATACGCTCGATCTCCTCTTTTGAGAGACGGCCCTTGTCGTTAGTGATGACAATCTTGTTGGTCTTGCCGGTACCCTTCTCAAGAGCAGAGACGTTCATGATACCATTGGCATCAAGGTCGAAGGTGACTTCGATCTGGGGCACACCACGAGGTGCAGGTGGGATGCCAGAGAGCTCGAATTTGCCGAGCAAGTTGTTGTCCTTGGTGCGAGCACGCTCACCCTCGAAGACCTGGATGAGCACACCTGGCTGATTATCGGAAAAGGTAGAGAAAACTTCGGATTTCTTGGTGGGGATGGTAGTGTTTCGCTTGATGAGAGCAGTCATGACACCACCAGCAGTCTCAATACCGAGGGACAATGGCGCAACATCGAGAAGGAGGATCTCGTTGGTGGACTTTGAGGATGTGTCACCTGAGAGAATGGCGGCCTGGACAGCCGCACCGTAGGCAACAGCCTCATCAGGGTTGATGGACTTGTTGGGCTCCTTGCCGTTGAAGAAATCTGAGACAAGCTTCTGAATCTTAGGGATACGGGTGGAACCACCGACCAAGACAATCTCGTGGACTGTAGATTTGTCAATCTTGGCGTCACGGAGAACACGCTCGACTGGCTCCATAGTGGAACGGAAGAGGTCCTGGCACAGCTCTTCGAAACGGGCACGAGTGATGGAAGTGTAAAAGTCGATACCCTCGTAGAGCGAGTCAATCTCAATAGAGGTTTGGGCGGATGACGAGAGGGTTCGCTTCGCGCGCTCGCAAGCGGTTCGGAGACGACGGAGAGCACGAGCGCTGGAAGAGAGATCCTTCTTGTGCTTTCGCTTGAATTCGTTGACAAAGTGGTTGACCAAGCGGTTGTCGAAGTCCTCACCACCCAAATGTGTGTCACCAGCAGTAGACTTGACCTCGAAGATACCCTCCTCGATGGTCAGGAGCGACACATCAAAGGTTCCTCCTCCCAAGTCGAAAATGAGCACATTTCGCTCACCCTCGGCCTTTTTGTCAAGACCGTAGGCAATGGCTGCTGCGGTAGGCTCGTTGATGATTCGGAGGACGTTCAGGCCGGCGATGAGACCAGCATCTTTGGTGGCTTGACGCTGAGAGTCGTTGAAATAGGCTGGGACAGTCACAACAGCGTTGTTGACAGTTCCACCGAGGTATGATTCCGCAGTCTCCCTCATCTTGGTCAACACCATTGATGAGATCTCTTCTGGTGTGAAGGACTTGGTCTCGCCCTTGAATTCGACATTGATGACTGGCTTGCCAGCCTTGTCAATAACGGTGAATGGGAAGTGCTTCATATCGGCTTGCACCTCAGCATCTGCGAACTTTCGCCCGATCAGACGCTTTGCATCGAAGACTGTGTTGACGGGATTCATGGCGACTTGGTTCTTGGCCGAGTCACCAATGAGACGCTCCGTGTCCGTGAAGGCAACGAAGGATGGGGTGGTTCGATTGCCCTGATCGTTGGCAATGATCTCAATCCTGTCATCTCTATAGATGCCCACGCAGCTGTAAGTCGTGCCCAGGTCGATACCAATAGCTGGTGCCATGGTGAATGTGTAGCACTAGAAAAGGATAAAGTATTGAGGTTGTAATCGTGGTTCAGGTGTAGTTGTGATTTGCTTGTGATTTGTCAATTATCGTAGCAGCGTAACGAGAGAGGTTCTGATGTGTGGAGGTATGTAGAAGAAAGAGGAGAGTGTTGGTGTTGGGTGGAAGACTTTTGTGTCAAAATTTCTTAGCGTTTCTATGAGGATCTACAGGATTCTATAAGCACCTAGAGCCTACCACAACGTTCTTGAAGTCACAAGGAGGGCCGGTACCTTTCCCGAATCCTACAAGGGTTCACTATTGGACGGGGACATGAATCTTGTGGAATTTTCCGGAAGACTGCCATGACATGAGGCAACAGAGCCGATTCCATCGAACTTCTACCGCTAAAAACGTCGTCTTTGTTTGCCCGCGAAGCCTGATAACGGCTCGCTTGAGCTTATCGCTCATACGGAAAGGACTTATACGCAGGACTTGAATTCACGTTCTGGTATCACCCAAACATGGCGTGATGGGAGAGTGCAGGAAACCACTGCTGGTAAGCTGTCATACAACTGATGGCAAGATAGATCATGAGGTCCGGCCAGTCTCAAAGCTACTCGGGTCTGTTGCCAGCCATGTCTCACGTCGAAGAGCTCCCAGATGACTTCGACGAGTTACAAATCCTCAATCCTTCCCCAAAGTCTGCACCTGTGCCACGGATACATCCCACTGCTGCTTCAGTATCTACCCCGTCCCCTGTCAAATCCAATGGCGAGAGACGGCATGGTACCACTACTCCGTCACTCCCGCCACAGATGGCATCTGTGCGGTCCCATACCACGGACGAGATTATGCAAATGATGAGCAAAACTCCTTTGTTCATGACCTCTCTTGACGACGCTGGGAATGATGGTATGCAATTCGAAATAGTGACCTTAAAAATTTGTTATCTTATGACACAGGCTAGATGGGGAGAACGTCGAGCTCGAAGCTATGCGAGCGCTGCAATATGAAGGTACACCAGCCGAGAACGCTCAAGGCTTTAAAGAGCAGGGAAACGAAATGGTGAAAGTCAAGCGATGGAAGGATGCAAAAGAGTTTTATACTCAGGGTCTTGCCGTTCTGTACCAAAACAAGGAACAACTTTCCAACGTGCCCCGCAAAGATGAGAAGGCAGACCCAGTGGATGAAGAAGAAGCGCAGAAAGAGAGGAGCATCGAAGAAGCCTGCTACGTCAACCGAGCTATCTGCAACCTGGAATTGAGTACATCTACCAAGGTCGTAACGCACAAGTAGGCAGCTCTGACAATGTTTTACAGAGAATTACGGATCCACAACCCTCGACTGCGCGTCTGCCCTCCGCCTCAACCCTCAGAGCGTGAAAGCATACTATCGGTCCTCTCTGGCTCTCCTCGCCCTCGACAAGCTACCCTTTGCATCCGACTCCTGTTCGCGCGGCCTGGCCATTGATCCCACAAACACCGCGTTGAAAAGACTCAATATAAAGATCACAGACCGACAGATATCTCTCGCCATTATCCAGCAGAAAAAGCAAGAGCGTGAACAGCGTGCCCAAAAAGAAAAGTTGATGCTATTCACCGCCCTACGTGCCCGTAGCATCCGCATTCGAACGACCGCGCAACCTCCAGATATGGAGGATGCAGCAGTGCACCTCTCACCAGACCCTCTTTCACCTACAAGCACCTTAATGTTCCCGGTTGTGCTATTATATCCGCTTGATCTACAATCAGACTTTGTGAAAGCATTTCCCGAGACGGATACTGTGCCTCAGCACCTGAATTACATATTCCCATTGCCATGGGACATAAGAAAAGCATATAATCTACCGACGGTAGACTTCTTTATGGAGACGGGTAGCGGAGGTCTTGTGAAGGTGGGGAAGAATGTTACACTAGGGAAGGTACTTGGAAGCGATGGAGTTGAAGTAGTAGATGGGATAGTGAGAATAAATGTGGTACCGAAGAGTCGGGCGAAGGTATGGATCGAGGAGGTGAGAGTACGGAAAGGAAAATAGCCAAAATCAATTCATGCAATCATGATTTAGAACACATCTGCTGAGATCTGAATTGGTAAAGACCTTGACCTTGACCTGCGTTCATGCTTCTGCTATCGTTGCACTTGACCACGCTTGTGTTTTTGGATGAATCTACATAGTCATGGCAAGCTCAAGTTAAGCAAACAAAACGCAGAAGGCAATGCTCCCGATGTTTGTCCAATCATTTGCTAGTATTCGGCAAAAGTCAGCAAGCCGTCCTATCGTAGATGATTGGAGGTTAAGCGAGCAAATCAGAAGCTCAAAGGGTCTCGTCTTCCTGCCAAGCGATGCAAAGCCCGACATCGGCCAGTGTTTGGCTTTGTTCCAAGACTATGGAAATTTTGGGATGCATGTTTTTCATTGTACGAGTACGGTCTCATCTAGACCAGATCGAACCAATGCTGAGGTAGGTAGGGGTAGGAGTCCGGGCGAAGGATGTGGCTCCGCCCAACTCAGGATCCGGGCGCAGCTGTCGTAGGATGGGTTTCGAAATTGTGTTGTCTACAAATATAGAGTAACGTAGGCACATCAAATTGATAGATCTCCATTTTAGCTGCAGTATCGAGGACGTATTACCAGGTCTAAGGGCTGCTTCGCGTGTAGGAGAAGCGTTGATCATCTAACCGTGCGGCCACTGAGCTGCGGCTCAGTGGCCGCACGGTTAGTTAGGCGCATGAAGAGAGACCTTTCCCTCGCCAGTCAAGAATGCTCTAAAGCAGATCATGTTTCAACATGAATCCCTTGATCCATTGGCGAGGCTGAGGCTTGAACCCTGCATCTTGACAGGTATCCTCTCCGTTGCTGTTGAGTTCGAGATTTGGCCGTCCCACATCTGTCTGTTGTTCATATGAACGAACAAAGAACATTTTGTACGTAGTAGTAATTCCCGTTGCGGGTTAGCTTTATAGCAAGCTAAAGATGGAGTGCATTAGTGTGCATGCGGTTTGTTAACTCTATTAGCAGCTAAGATCTGTAACCAGCCAATTCGGAGCTCTTTGATTCGCCGACCCGAGCTTATCTCTATCAAATAAGTTCATTCTCGAAAATTGGCCTGGGAAAGACGAGAAAGTCGCCCACGTCTGACGTACAAACTGCACGCAATTCACGGTAGACTTTTCTTTAGCCTGCCCTACCAAGTCCTGGGGAAATTTTTCCGCGGTATAAAAGACTGGCCTGCATCATTGACTCGACTTTGCCTCCCCGTTAGAGTGGGGTACCAGAATCTCGGCTCTTGTCCACGACTTTATTTTCTTCTTTTCTTCATTCCCCCCCAATTTCACCACTACAACCTCCCAATCGAAAGTCTTGAACAGCAATCGTAAAGGTCGTAATCCAGTCAGCCATATCTCACAAAGATCGCTGTAACCTCGAGCCCTCGCAATCCCAACCAAACCCCGCTTGCGCAACCAGAACTCGACGCCCTCCATCCGTAGGATGGGTCTCGTTGAGGATATATACGGACCACAAATCGAAGAGGAACAGTCGACTGCCAGCGTATACGAGTACCAAAACACCCCGGAGAACCGGTCATGGGCCGGGGCTCTGCCGGTGAAGCAGGGTCTCTATGACCCTGAGTACGAGAAGGATGCATGCGGTGTCGGCTTCGCTGCGTGAGTGCTTTACAATGCCTGCTTGCGAAGTGAATTGCTGACTCCTCGACAGCCACATAAAGGGCCATGCAAGCCACAAGATCATCAGCGATGGTAAGACCTCCTACCCTATCCTTCTGTATGTGACCAGGCTAATTCCGGCGCCAAGCACAAAATCTACTATGTAACATGACCCACAGAGGCGCTGTTGGCTCCGACGCACGAGACGGCGATGGCGCAGGTGTGATGACTTCAATGCCCCACAAATTCTTCATCAAGAATTTTGCACGAGAGACTGGTTTCGATCTGCCTCCGCAGGGTCAGTACGCTGCAGGAAACCTCTTCTTCAAACCTGACACGGAGATCCTCAAGGACTCAACCACCAAGTTCAACGATATTGCAGAAGATTTGGGCCTGAGGGTACTTGGGTGGCGAGAGGTGCCTAGAGACACAAGCTTGCTGGGACCCGCGGCGCTTTCACGAGAGCCATTGATACTGCAGCCTTTCGTTGTGCTCAAATCGGCTTACGGCACGGGGCACAAGCCTGAAGTTACGGATCCAGAACATTTCGATGAGCTACATTTCGAGCGCCAGCTTTACGTACTACGCAAGCGTGCTACCCATACCATCGGTCTACACAATTGGTTCTACCTCTGCTCTTTGAGCAATAGAAACATCGTTTACAAGGGTCAATTATCGCCTGTTCAGGTTTACCAATACTACCATGATTTGGTGTCCGTCGATTACGAGGGGCATTTCGCACTGGTGCACTCGCGGTTCTCGACAAACACTTTTCCCAGCTGGGACCGTGCGCAGCCACTGCGATGGGCAGCCCACAATGGTGAGTGGCAAATGCATACAAGTGATCAAACCACAGTGCTAACTCATTTGCAGGTGAAATCAATACCCTGCGTGGCAACAAGAACTCGATGAGAGCAAGAGAGGGTGTCATGAAGTCAGACTTCTTTAAAGACGAGCTTGACCAACTATACCCTATCGTCGAGGACGGCGGTTCCGACTCCGCAGCTTTCGACAACGTACTCGAGCTTCTGACGATCAACGGCGTCCTCTCTTTACCCGAGGCAGTTATGCTCATGATACCCGAAGCGTGGCAAGACAATTCTGCAATGGATCCCGAGAAGGCGGCTTTCTACGAATGGGCAGCTTGCTTAATGGAGCCATGGGATGGACCAGCACTCTTCACCTTCGCTGATGGGCGATACTGCGGTGCAAACCTCGATCGAAATGGTCTGCGGCCGTGTAGATACTACGTCACAGACGATGATCGCATTGTGTGTGCATCTGAGGTTGGCACTATTGCCATTGATCCTGAGAAGATTGTGCAGAAAGGGCGATTGCAGCCTGGAAAGATGCTGTTGGTTGATACTGTAGCAGGTCGTATCGTAGATGATGCTGAACTCAAGCACAATGTGTCCAGTCGTCAAGACTTCAGGTCATGGCTGCAAAAGGAACTCATCGAGCTTCCTAGCGTATGCGAGCAGCTGGCTGCGCAGATGGATCTCGGGTTCAAACTCAATGAGACTAACGTACAAGCTGATCCCATGCTGAAGGCTTTCGGCTACTCTTTCGAGCAAGTCAGCCTGCTGCTTGGACCCATGGCTGCAGACTCCAAGGAAGCCCTAGGATCCATGGGTAATGATGCGCCACTGGCATGCCTCGCTCAGCAGCCTCGTCTGCTCTACGAGTACTTCCGCCAGCTTTTCGCCCAAGTCACCAATCCCCCTATTGATCCCATTCGAGAGGCCATTGTCATGTCACTGGAGTGCTATGTTGGTCCTCAAGGAAACTTGCTCGAGATGGGTCCTCAGCAATGCCATCGTCTCATGCTTCCATCACCTGTCCTGTCCATTGAAGATTTCAATGGCCTGAAGAATATCACCGCTTTGTACCGCGAATGGACTGTCAAGACTATTGACATAACCTTCCCAAAGCAGGAGGGCATCCAAGGGTACATGGATGCTCTTGACCGGATCTGCGAAAGCGTAACAGAAAGCATCGAAAACCAGGACAGGGTTATTATCTTGTCTGACCGAAACACCAGCGCCGAACGTGTCCCTGTCTCTGCGCTTTTGGCTACTGGTATGGTCCACCACCACATGGTCCGCAACAAGTGGCGATCACAGGCTGCACTCATTGTCGAGACTGCCGAAGCCCGTGAGGTGCACCACATGTGTGTCCTTCTAGGCTATGGTGTAGATGCCATCTGCCCATATCTGGCCATGGAATGCATTCTCAAGATGAACCGCGAGGGTCTGATCAGGAAGAAGTTGTCTGATGGGCAAATCATCTCGAACTACAGATACTCCTGCGATGGTGGCATTCTGAAAGTCATGAGCAAAATGGGTATCTCCACATTGCAATCCTACAAAGGAGCACAGATCTTCGAAGCCTTGGGTATCGATAACAGTGTCGTGGACCGATGCTTCACCGGAACAGCTACCCGTATCTGCGGGATGACTTTTGAGCTCATTGCTCAAGATGCGTTCGCCTTCCACGAGAAGGGCTTCCCAACCCGTGACATCCACAATATCCCGGGTCTTGCAGAGTCTGGCGAGTACCACTGGAGAGATGGCGGTGAGCCTCACGTCAACGACCCAGTCGCCATTGCCAACATCCAGGACGCCGTTCGTACCAAGAATGACAAGTCCTATGAGGCATACTCCAGGACGGAGTACGAGCAGATCAAAAATTGCACGCTTCGTGGCATGCTAGATTTTGATTTCGATCAGAGAGCGCCAATTCCCATTGATCAGGTAGAGCCTTGGACGGAAGTCGTACGCCGCTTCGTCACTGGTGCTATGTCCTACGGATCCATCTCGATGGAGTCTCACTCCACATTGGCTGTCGCTATGAACAGACTGGGCGGCAAGTCCAATACTGGTGAAGGCGGTGAAGACCCTGAGCGAAGCCAAATCCTCGAGAATGGCGACACCATGCGTTCTGCCATCAAGCAAGTCGCGTCTGGCCGATTCGGTGTCACATCCAACTACCTTGCAGACTCAGATGAGCTGCAAATCAAGATGGCCCAGGGTGCGAAGCCAGGTGAGGGTGGTGAATTGCCTGGTCATAAAGTCTCGGGACCTATTGCTCGCACACGGCACTCGACAGCTGGTGTCGGTCTCATCTCCCCTCCTCCACATCACGACATCTATTCGATCGAAGATCTAAAGCAACTGATCTATGATCTGAAGTGTTCCAATCCACGCGCTCGTATCTCCGTTAAGCTCGTATCAGAGACTGGTGTCGGTATCGTTGCCTCAGGTGTTGCCAAAGCCAAAGCAGACCATCTGCTGATCTCTGGCCATGATGGAGGAACTGGCGCTTCTCGTTGGACCGGTATCAAATATGCTGGGCTGCCATGGGAGCTTGGTCTTGCCGAGACACATCAAACGCTTGTGCTTAATGACCTTAGAGGACGTATTATTGTTCAGACTGATGGACAGCTGCGTACTGGACGGGACGTGGCAATCGCATGTCTACTTGGTGCTGAGGAGTTTGGCTTTGCGACTGCTCCCTTGATTGCTATGGGCTGCATCATGATGCGCAAGGTATGTTTTCTTCCACCCCAACCCCCCCACCTTTTTTGTTATCGCCATGTTCCGGGACTTTCAAATTCTATACGCATACACAAAGAAATGATCGCTGATTGGAGATTCTGATTAGTGCCATTTGAACACCTGCCCTGTGGGCATTGCATCTCAGGACCCTAAGCTACGTGCGAAGTTCCAGGGCACGCCCGAGCATGTCATCAACTTCTTTTACTACATCTCCAACGAGCTCCGAGCCATCATGGCCAAGCTTGGCTTCCGTAATGTCAACGAGATGGTTGGTCATGTCGAAGCTCTCAAAATGCGTGAAGACCTGCGTACACCGAAGACTGAGAATTTGGACTTCGGCTTGATCCTTACGCCTGCTCACCAACTTCGACCTGGTGTTGCTACTTACAATGTCCGAAAGCAAGATCATAAATTGCATGTCAGACTTGACAATAAGCTCATTGCTGAGTCTGAGCTGGCGCTAGAAAAGGGACGACCGTGCCGCATCGAGTGCGACATTGTGAATACTGATCGAGCACTTGGTGCTACCCTCTCTTACCAGATCAGCAGGAGGTACGGCGAGGCAGGTCTCCCTCAAGATACAATCCACGCAAACATCAAGGGCTCTGCTGGCCAATCGTTCGGTGCCTTCCTTGCCAGCGGTGTAACCCTCGAGCTTGAGGGCGACTGCAACGACTACGTTGGCAAAGGTCTCTCTGGAGGCCGCCTCATTGTCTATCCACCTCGATCTGCAGTCTTCAAGGCTGAGGAAAACGTACTCATTGGCAATGTCTGCCTGTACGGCGCTACCGGTGGTACTTGCTACTTCCGTGGTGTCGCCGCTGAACGATTTGCTGTTCGCAACTCAGGCGCCACAGCTGTCGTAGAGGGCGTAGGTGACCACGGCTGCGAGTATATGACTGGTGGACGCGTCCTCATCTTGGGCGGCACGGGACGAAACTTTGCTGCCGGTATGTCTGGCGGTATCGCGTACGTCCTCGACATGAACCAGGACTTCGAATCAAAGGTCAACACCGAGATGGTGGAGATCTCTGGCGTAGAAGATCCATCCGAGATTGCCTTCGTTCGGGGCTTGATCGAGGATCATCATCACTATACGGGCTCTGAACTGGCTGCCCGTGTGCTGCTGGACTTCAACCGTGCTCTGCCGAGGTTTGTCAAGGTACTTCCTACAGATTACAAGCGAGTCATGGCTGAGGAGGCCGCCAAAGCAGAGGCTGCAAAGAAGGCAGAGTACCCACTCCCAATCTTGCCAGGCAATTCTGTACGCTCTAATCATGAGGAGTCGAGGAAGCAGATGCATGAGAAAGAAGCTCAGCAGAAGAAGAAGGACATGCTTGACATCGAAGAGAGCGTGGGAGACAACAAAGCGGAGAAGAAGCGCTCCGCATTGGTTCTCGACAAGACCAAGGGTTTCATGAAGTACCAGCGACGATCCGAGAAGTACCGCAAGCCTGAGACTAGGACCCGTGACTGGAAGGAGCTCTCCACTCGTCTTGATGAGGATGGCCTCAAGTATCAAGCAGCTCGATGCATGGACTGCGGCGTTCCCTTCTGCCAGTCTGACACTGGTTGCCCAATCTCCAACATCATCCCCAAGTGGAACGAGCTCGTCTTCCAGAATCAATGGCAAGATGCTCTTAACCGCCTGCTGATGACGAACAACTTCCCAGAATTTACTGGCCGTGTCTGCCCTGCTCCTTGCGAGGGTGCTTGCGTGCTTGGCATCAATGAAGACCCCGTCGGTATCAAGTCCATCGAGTGTGCCATCATCGACCGCGGCTTCGATATGGGCTGGATGGTACCCAACTCACCCACTCATCGCACCGGCAAGACAGTTGCTGTCATTGGCTCTGGTCCCTCTGGTCTGGCAGCCGCAGACCAGCTCAACCGAGCTTGCCACTCCGTCACAGTCTATGAGCGCTCTGACCGCATTGGTGGTCTCCTGATGTACGGCATTCCCAACATGAAGCTTGACAAGACCATTGTTCAACGGCGTGTCGACTTCATGGCCGAAGAAGGCGTCAAGTTCGTCACTGGATGCTCCGTAGGCCCAGACAGCGAGGTCAGCCTTCAATCTCTGCGTGAAGAGAACAACGCCGTGGTCATTAGTACCGGTGCTACTGTGGCCCGTGATCTTAAGATCCCTAACAGAGAGCTTGAAGGTATTCACTTCGCCATGCAATTCCTCCACCGAAACACCAAGTCCCTGCTCGATTCCGAACTTTCCGATGGCGAATATATTTCCGCTAAGGGTAAAGATGTCATCGTCATTGGCGGTGGTGACACTGGAAATGACTGCATCGGTACTTCAGTCCGCCACGGAGCCAAGTCCGTCACGAACTTCGAGTTGCTTCCCCAACCACCCCCTGAGCGTGCTCGCGATAATCCTTGGCCGCAATGGCCACGTATCTACCGTGTCGACTACGGTCACACAGAGGTGAAGACTCACATGGGCAAGGATCCTCGCGAGTACTGCGTCATGTCCAAGGAGTTCGTTGGCGATGATGGGGGACATGTCTCCGGCATCAACATTCACCGCGTCGAATGGACGAAGAGTGTCAGCGGTGGTTGGGACATGAAGACCATCGAGGGAAGCGAGCAATTTTTTCCCGCTCAGCTTGTGCTTCTATCCATGGGTTTCCTCGGACCTGAGGATCGCTTGCTAGGTACCGAGATTGAGAAAGATGCGAGGAAGAACATCAAGACGCCGCCTGGTCAGTACAACACCAATCTGGGAGGTGTCTTTGCGGCTGGTGATTGCCGCCGTGGTCAATCATTGATTGTCTGGTAAGCTCACCCTTTTTTATAGAATCTCGTGATACATTGCTAACGTTCTCCCAGGGGCATCAATGAAGGTCGTCAAGCCGCTCGCGACGTTGACACATACCTCATGGGGGTGGGGACCCAGCTGCCCAAGACCGGCGGTATCATTCAGCGAGCTCCATACGAGATCATCGCCAAGCCAGAGCAAATGAAGGCGCAGGCTGTTGGTGCTTAAAGGCCTCGTTGAGGAGACGCGAGACCCGATACTAGTCGGGCGGTCCGCGGAAATATACTGAGACGATATGCATTTGTACGATGAATGTCGGGAGACTTGGAATGACTGAAAATCGCGAGTTGATATACTCCCATTCGTTTGCATTAAGCGTGTGCGCATTGCTGTGTATGCTAGCGATATCATTTCTGGTGCAATTGTGTGGATATTCTAGAGGGTAAAGATTACGGTCGTTTCTGCATTGCGACTGTCTGGGTGTATATTGATCTATGTAGAGGAATGGACATATTGATATAGACTGTGCTTGCCGTGTCACTGGAAGTACTTCGGAATTGGTGTTGCCTATCATAGATGACGGCTGTGGGTGCAAGGAACTGTTTCGTGGGCTGAAGAAGGGTAAGAAGGTGATACCTGCTCGCAAAATTCGTTGGAGGAAATTGATGTGAGAGTCAGATAGGGGTAGATCCCGTGAAAGTGTACATACTCGAGGTACAAGTGAAATTCGGAAAGCGCGATGGAGAGGGTATAGGGCTCATCTCACGAGCTGAACCTTCTCCTTTCAATATGTTATCACGACTATTGCACTTTATTCACAGTCTTTCGTCTGCTCACGAGCTAATACATTATCACTACTATCGCACTATACTCGCAGTCTTTCGTCTGCTCACGAGCTGATTCTCTCCTTCCAATATATTATCACGACTTTTGCACTATATTCAAAGTCTTTCGCTCAAAACGCCCGCCCAATGGCATGGAATACCAAAGGCATGGACTACCCAGGCATGGACTACCCAGGCATGGACGACCCAATACCATCAATCGAGGATCCGCAATGATACTCCACAGCCGAAGTCGAGACAGCGCACCCACAATCTCATGACCCAAGCATGAAAGCCCGAGCCAGCTCGCTTATGCAAATGACATCGCCATATGCCACCGCTAGCCCCGGCCCAATGAGCTATACTGCACCACCGGTCCTCAAACCGAATCCATATCCATATTCATATCTCCCAGACGCTCAGATACAACCGTTACCCACCCCAATGTACACTACCGACCACAGCTCTTCAGATATGTTTCCCGACGCCCCCACAGCAAGCGATTCCCTCCAACAGTCAATCCAACGCTACGCGAGGGCTCCCATCGCTCCTATGTTTTCAAACGCCAACGCTCCCATCCCTGGAGCTACCAACCCGCCACAGGTACCTCGACCGGCCACAGCCAATGCCGCAAATTCCAATACAGAGCCACACGACCATGTCCCAAGCTACACCATTCCCGCGCCTACCAATCCGCTGCAAATAAGTTCACCGGTCGTAGCGAATGCTGCAAATTTCCAGCGAGAGCCAGAGCCAGAGCCAGAGCCAGAGCCAGAGCCAGAGCCAGAGCCAGAGCCACAGCCAGAGCCACAGCCAGCACCCCTAGTTCTAGATGTGTCCCGCTTGCCCTCGCCGGCTTTCTGGCAGTTTGCATACTATGCCGACGTCTCCGCGCAGCTGCGTCGGCTAGGGCTTGTGCATCCTTTGGTGGGACCGCTACTAGATCCGAGGTCGGCGATTGGGGGGTGGATTTCACGGAAGCTGGTGAGTGGGCTTCTTTGGTTCCCTTTGGTAAGAATTTCGAGGATAAGGAGAGGGCTTCTTACCTTCCATCAAAGTTTGCTCATTCGATATATCCCCAACACAGAACACCCGATGCACCGTACTCGGCGACGCTCGCGACAGCTTGTCTGTTAAGGTACTGCCACCAAAGATTGTAGAAAAGGGGAAATGGCGAGGCGTGATCTACGTAGGAGGGAAGTTGACAGATTGGAGGTTGGAATTCTCTGCCATGTTCGTCGAGGGGGGCAGTCAAAGTGAGTCGCAATCCATTGTTCAAGGATGTGAAAATGGGATGCTGATGGGTGGATTGGTACCGCAGAGGTGTGTGAGAAGACTGTCGATATACCGGGTTCGTATTTGTGGACGATTTGGAAGGGGGTTGATGATTGGGCGCCTGGGCAGACAATTTGGGCACCTGAGCAGGTGGTGGTGGTGAAAGAAAAATTGGTAGCGGGAAAGTAAGTTGGGTGGGGATGGGGGAGCTATTGCTCATGTTCAAACTAGGCAGGAATATGACCAACATGACTAATATTCAACAAAAGCTTCGACCCTGCTATGCCTATGCACTTCCCATGAAAGACACCATGACTCTTTGCTTGTGAAGTTGCTTCGTACCCCCGCCTTCATCAACGGTCCAGTCATCCTCTACCCGATGGCGCTTTGTCTTCCACCATTCTCTTTCAGCAGCTGTCTCGGCTACTATACTTTACTACATGTCGCAGTCATCTCCTTGACACCGAACAGCTTGATGCCTGACCTCTCCAAAAGGACTCTCAATACTGCTTAAATTCTTTACTTGGTGCAACGTCCTCATTCTCTTGGTTAACCTACTGCCCATTCTATCTCAGGCTACATCCATATCTCCACACAACAGAGAAATTTACCTCATGTCCATTCCAATACCCACAACTTTTTCCTCCCCTTCTCTCCTCCTTCTCAACTAACTAAAATATACCACCTACTTGGTGACTCACGTATCGGTGCAGCGATCCTCCTCCAACAATCCGTTGGATTGCAACTACCATTCCCGCTCAGCCTGGCTTACTAAGCAGGTCTTGGCTTAGGGCTAGGGCAAACCCCTTGAGATAATACATAGCTGGCAATTGCCATAGATACTACTCCTTAATGAACTATATTAACACATGAAAGAACCATACCTATGGGCGTTGCTAACGGGTTATAAGCCCGGTATATGACGTATTTACTGTGTAGTTTATTCAGCGTATTCCTAGGGCGAGCCAAAGAGCCGTTAAGGAAACAGCGGTGTTTTACGCTTGGGTGGCACTACAGAGACACCCCCTTTGCCTACATAGACACCCCCCAGATCGCTAGATAAACACCCCCCCCATATTTGGTTAGTGGCCGCAGTTACCGTAATAACTAGTATGTCTACCGCAGGTAAGCGACTCCAGCTAGGGCGACAGCGTTGCCAGGCCCTCGGGGTCGTGGATATGGCAGGCTAGCCCCGATGATGGGCTTTAATGAGTCAGCTTGGTAGCTGAGCTGACTCAGCGACGCTAGAGCGGTTTTTTTCTAATTAAAAGACGTCGGATTTGAACGATTTGGGGCCTTTCTACTATGGGCGCGGGCGCGATTTTCGGCCAGGATAAGGGCGAAAATAACGAAAATCCTACTCATATTTAGTCCATAGCGATCCTATTAATGAACCCTCTCTTTATAACCTAGCTATATACTATATTTGAAAATCTGCCTATCCAGAATCCTAGTATATATGACGTCGTCGTCGCTGTGGGTCTTAGGGATAAGGTAGTAGCCTTACTACTAAGCGCCGGCGTCGCCCGAATAAATCTCGCCGGTATTATTACGGTAACTTCTATAACTAACTAAATATGGGGGGGGTATTTATCTAGCGATCTAGAGGGTATCTATATAGGTAAAGAGGGTATCTCTATAGTATTACTCTTATATTTCTTACATTATTACTTTAAAAGTAAAATCTCTAAAATCCCTAATATTAATTACTCCTTATTTATATTACTCTTAGATATAATAGGAGGTAACGGTAATATAAAAATCCCTAAATTAAAGAGTAAAAGTAACTAGGAGTTATAGAAAGTTAATATTACTACCGTTCTAGAGACTAAAAAAGTCTAGGGGTATATTATTAATAAAGATAAATATTAATATCCTATCGCCCTAGATTCGTTAACTAGAATAACTACTTACCGAGATATTAAAGAGAGATTATATAAAGTTATATTTATTATACCGGAAGAGAAGAAAGAGTATAAAGTAATTAAAAAGAAATACTAGGAAGAATTAAATAAATAAAAAAATAATTATAAAACGATATATAACTATATCCTATTTAACCTAGAACCTAACCTGAAGACCTATATCGCTAGCGTCACGAATAGTACTAAGGCGATAAATATTTTATATTAATTATTCGAGTATTCTAACGCGTAGACTATCGACTTATATATATACTAAATTACTCGTAAAGATTAAGATAATTTTAAGTTCTTACTAGATTATAGAAACTATATAAAAATATATTAAAAGAGGCTCGCTAATATAGGAACCCTATTATTTAATTAAATACTAGCGTTATATTTTAAGGTAGGAATTAATCTTAAATTATATATATACGTCGTTAATATATAGAGTCTAGTTAAAAGAGATAAGACGATATTTATTTTAAATAATATACTTAATAAACTTTTAGAATATAATAATCGTCGATAGGATTTAAAGGCTTTAACGCTAAGAAAGTAGAATAAATATAAAAATAATAAGAGTAGAAATCGTAATACTTTTAATTATAGATTAGGATCTAGGAATAACTCCGTAAATCCTAGTTATAAAAAGGGTAAAAATAATAAAGATCGTCGAAAAGATAAATTTAATAATAAGTTATATAAGGAAAGGAAGAATTACGAGGGCTATAAAGAGTATTACTTTATAGAAAATTATTATTACCTCTATAAAGATAAAAGGCCCGAAGGATAAGAGGTATATAAGAGTAAATAGTACCTCCTAGTTAAGAACTATATTAATAGTTTAGGTAAGAAACTTATTAGAGTCAAGAAAGTTAAAAAAGTACTTATTTCTAGTTATATAAATAAGGCCAAAATATTAGACGATAATAAAAACGATACCTTCTAGATAGACTCGGCTATAGATATTTATATTATATATAACTTCTCCCTATTCGATAAGGCTATATATAAAGAGAAGCGATATAAATTCGTAGTAATTAGGGATAAATCCTAGTATAGGATTTATAATATTAATACTATCATTTTTAACCCGTTTATTAATAATAAATATAAGGAGCTAGATCTCGTTAATATATACTACGTTCCCGATATAGAATATAATCTCTTATCGTTAGGAATACTAGAGCGGAATAGTTATAAATTTTAAGTAATTAATAAGAGAATAGATATTTTAAATAAATAGGGGGAGTTTTATTTATCTAGAACCCGTATCGAAACTAAATACTCGCTTAATTTAAGAAAATCCCTATCTACGTTTAAAATTAAAGTAGATTCTCTTTTTCTACTTTTTATAATTACTAGCCCTTTAGTTAAATCCGGATTATAGATTTAATAATATATATCGGTAAATCTCAAAAGTAAATATTAGTATACTTTAAGCGCTATCAGCCCTATTAGAAAGCCGTCTACGGGTTTACGCTAAAACTCTATATTAAATACCGACCCGAGGTTTAATAGGATTAATAAGTCGGGGGTCCGGGCAGGGTCCTATTAATAAATAATACTTATTATTAATAGATTTAGTAACTCTAGTTTATCGTATATATATATTAATAATTTTCGTAATATAGGTTTATTATTTTTTATAAACTCTATTAATTACCTAAATTACTAGTCGTTACGTCCTTAAATATTTTACGAGTATTTAATATTATTTAGATTTTATAACTCCTTTAGGCCTTTCTTAACCCTAAATTTATTTAATTCGGACGGCTCTAATAATTTATCTATATACGTAGTATTATCCGAGTCGGATAATTTTAAAGTATAAGAGAATTTTTATAACCCGGCGGATTCTTAATAGATATATATACTCGCGTTTATATAAATAAGTAGCTTAAATCTATTCTTTAAATACTACTATATAGTAGATATAGATCTATTTACTATTATCTATATTAATTATTTAATCGTTACCTAGGATCCTCCCTATATATAGTACTAACGGATAAATATATTATTTACTCGTTTTTTAACTACCTTTATTTTATCTTTTTATATTTCGCTTTATCGTTTATAATTTAATTATTTTTATTTTATAATTATTTTTTATCTTATAACCCCGCGATAAGATAAATCTAGCCTAGAAGGGTATAAAGATTTTATAATTATTATACCTTAATCTCGAAATCGTCTTTATCGCCGTTAATATTAATAATTTTCGTATTAAATATATCCTCTTCCTCTTCCCCCGATTAGTATTTCTTAACGACCGGGCTATTAAGTATATCTTCGGCCTATATATTTAAAGTTAGCCGGTAATATTTATAAACTATTTTCTCTATATATACCGAAGTTATATCGCCCGCCATTTACCCCTATTTTTAAGTTATATTATTATCTTTATTAATTAAATTAATAGTATCCCCGTTATATAGCGAGTTAGTAGTATTATCGTCGAGTAGCGAGTTAATAGTATCTTTTATTTATATTTCCGTAATTACTTTTACGAAGTCCGGTTTACTTTTTAAGTCCTTTAGGGATTCTTTAAATAAATTAACTACCGGCTATTAATAGTCTTTATTATATATATTTCTATTATAAATATCTATTATACGACCGTATAATATCTTTATAACGATACGTACCTTCGTTTCTCTTTACTCGTACTACGCTCTCGTAATTTATTCGAATATAACTCGAAGATCCATTAATATAAATATTAATATTTATATCTTAGGAGGTTATCTTACTTCTAACTTTATTACCGTCCTATTTTTTAATAATATAGTATCTTATTTCGTATTCTTTAAATCTATAATAAAGCGCCGTTATTATAAAAATAACTATATTAATAAGTAATAGGTTCTATATATTTTCGTAATATTATTTAAATTTAATACTACTTACTTTATTATAAAAGAATATACGATATATCGTTACTATAATAAGCGGCGCTAGGAAGCGACTTTTACGCTAGACCCGTAAATAATCAACTTTTATTCGGATATAGGAGGTAATAATATTTATATTATTTTATAAATCCGGAAGGGTAAACCGTAGGTCGAATATATAGTCCGAGGTATTATTCTTAGTCTACTCTACTATTAAACCTAGGTATTTTATTATTATCTAGACCTAGCTTCGTATCTTCTTTATTATTTAATTTCTAAAGTCGGTTAAATTATTTAGGAGTTACGTTATTATTAATTATTACTTAATATATAACGGGTAGTATATAAAAGTAGAGATTATAACTTTCCGTACTTCTTTAGGAGTAGGGATATCGCCCGAGTTATATAACCGGCCTAGAACCTACGGCCCTTATATACGTCGAAATAAAGCTTTCTATTTCTTTTACGTCCTAGTTATAAAATTATTTACTCCTATATAATAGTATTCCGGCTATAATATTAGGTTATTAATATTATTATTATTTATAATCTTTAAAAGAAATATAAACGTAATAGTATTTATAATATACTAGTAAATCTTAAAACTTTCGTATTCTACTTTATAACGGCGGCGTTTCTTATCTTAAAGGGTCGAAATTAAAGCCTATATAATACTTTTATCGCTTTTATCTTTATATTTAATATTAAATATAATTATAAATATAGGATATAAAGGGGGCGGACGTTTAGGCGTAACGCGTTTAGATTTTAAAATACGGCGATTAAGAGAGGACGATAATATCTATTTTATTTTACCCTATTATTACCGCCTATACTACGGACGCGGTTCGTTATTTCTTTACCGCCGTTACTCGCCTTATATAACCTATAAAGATTAATTACTATCGGATTAATTATTTAAAAGAAACTTATTAATAATATATCTCCTTTCTTAAGGTTTAGTCCCTTCGTTAATTTTTATTTATATTCGGCTATAGGCCTAATCTCGGTAACTACTTTTTATTCGGATATTTATACCGGTCCCTTTCTAGTTTAAAAAGAGTAACCCTTATTTAACGATACCTAACTATTTCGTTACTATATTATTAAATATATTAACTATATCTAAATATAATACGTTTTTATTATATTATTTACCGAATTTAAAAGATACCTCTTCGCGTTAAAGCCCTCTTAAAGGGCTCCTTTTATAATCGGAACTTATTCTCTATATATTAATATACCCGATATATATTTAATAAAGGTCGATAATTTATACCTTTTTTCCGAGGTTACGACTAGTTATTAAAGCCGTAAATATCTAGTAGTAATAACCGAGATTACTTTTATTAAATATAATATTAGCTCTTATTTATAAAAGGGAGTTAATATAATTTACGGTTATAATATAATTCTTATTTCGAAAGCCTATTTATTTCGTTTCCTATATAAGAGTTATTAATTATATATATTTTATATAATTAGGAAGATATACTTTAATAACGATTATAAATAAGTAGTCCTTTTTAGGGCTAAGGTTATTAAGAGAAGAATACTCGTCGATATCGGTATTAATTATTATTTTAGAAAGGATTACCTAGTCGTCTACGGATATATCGACGATATCTTTAAAATTATAATTACTCTTCTTTACGCGTTTTCTTTACTCTTTTATATTACTTCTCTTATCGTTATTACTTTATATACCTTCGTTATAATCTCTTTAAAGGGATTTAATATATTATTATATTAATAGTCGTTCTATCTAGTTATATATTTAGATATACTTTTCGTTTTTTCGCCTCTTTCGTAATTTACCCCTTCGCCGTAGTAATTTTTATAATAATTTTCGATTTTTAACCTTTCGCTATTATTAAGATTTACCCGTTATTTATCTACTATATCGAATCGACTCTATTAAAAATCTATAACGTAAAGTTATTATTTAGTAATAATATATAAAAATTAATAAAGGGATTATTTAGAATCCGGGATAAAAAGAGGGCGAAAATTTTAAAGAAAGGTAACTTTTCTTTAGCGCGTTATTATCGTATTATTTTAATTATCTTTATTAATTTAGTTTAGAGATCTTTAACCGAATTAGATAAAGGTTTACCGAGTTAACTAGGGTCTCGTCGATACTAGACTCGAAATCCTATCCGAGTTAAATTATTATACCTCTAACTCCTTTTACCTCTCCTTTATACTATAAAATAATTTATTTATAATATAATATCTTTAAATTATTCTTATCTATATCTCTTTAGTTATTAAAGTCCTCTTTTCTTTTATTACCTCGACGAATATACGCTAGGCCTACTAAAGGGATCGATTTAAATTATATTTTAAATACTATCTATTAGAGCGAATATCGATAATTATATCTAATAACGGACCCTTTATATACGGTATAGTACGTTAATAATATATACTATACCGCCGGTTTTCGAGCTATATCGATAAGACGTAGAGCTACGCTATTAAACCCGGCGATTAAATTATATCTTCGTATTATTCGATAATAATTAGAATTCTTATTTTATCTACGATTATTTATATAAAGAGAACCTTTACTAGCGAATATATTACGAATTAATAAAACGCTACTTTATACGGCGCCGGGAGCGTCTTAATAATTTAAAGGAGAGAAATCCGGGCTAGAATAAACGGCGCGAGGTATTAACTAGATCCGATCCTTATAATTTATTAATATAAATATAATAATAGGTAGGGGTAGTATCGGGGTAATTATTATAATAGATCTAGAAACTAGAATATAATAATATTAGACGTATATAAGAGTAGATAGTCTAAGGAAACCTTTCTTCGACTATACCCGTTATTTCTCTCTTATTCCTTCTAATTTAAGATATAATTATATTACTAGAAAAGTAGGTTAATATATATAAAAGCGTTTATAAAGGATTTATATTTAGATAATAAAGTATTTAACGTCCTATATTTTTAATAAAGCGTAATATAATATAAATAGGGTAGAAGTTAAAGATAATAAAATATTTATAATTTAATATTAACCGAATAATACGTTTCTCTTTCGGGTTTTACTCGGATTATTTTTTTACCTAATATAGTATCCGAGTCGGATGTTATATATTATAAAATCTATAAATAAATTATATTCGTTATATTACGACGCCTTCTACCGAGAGTTATTTACTAGCGAAGACGAGGTTATAAAGGATATAATTATTTATTCCTCTACCGACCTCTATATCGTGAATAGTTACGATATTATATACCGCTTATACCTAGAAGAATTAACGTCTAGTATACCCGGCTAGTAGATTATAAATAATTATTAAATATAGTAGTTAAATATACGATAAAAGAACGTAGGTATTCTAGAAATAATTACTAGTAACGGGTATTAAATTATAGAAATTATACTACCTAAGTTAATATCTAGACCGAATTTGGCCTTTATATTAACCTAGTACTATACGTAGTATATATTCTTAGGGTAATTACCGTATATTAATATTAGGGTACTTTATATATTAAATAAATATAGAAGTAAATACGATATAAAAGTCTTTAATTTATATCGCTTCTTTTAATCTATTATCTTATCTAGTTATCGGTAATCGTTATCGGCCTATAATATTATACTTATATTAAGTACGAGGGGCGGAGTTATAAACCTTATAGAGGAAATAGACGTTAAGTCTATAAGTTATAAATTACTCGGTTTATAACTTAAAGTTTATTAAAGAAAGGCGTTAACTTTAAGAAAGATAAGTTTAACCTATAGTTTCTAGTCTAAATAACTCTTATCGTCTAGAATAAAATAGTAATTATATATCTTTTTATTCTTTTAAGATAAGCGCGTAACCCGCCCGTCGTACTAGATATCGAAGGATTATATCTAGTTTATATCGAGATTAATACTACGGAAAATACGAGTTAAAGTTACCTTAATCTTAAAAATACACTTAATAAATAGGAGAAAGCGATTTTATTCTTTTTTATAAATAGCTAGATATAATCTTCGTCCCGTTTAATTTAATATACGGATAAATTATATTATAAAGACTCGCCGCGGTAGTATTTCTCTAACCTCTATATAAACGTTATTACGAGTTTTAATTAAGGCCGAAGGGGATATATAATTAAAGTATTAACCTATACTCCTAGAGCCCTAGCGTAGTAACGAAATAACGAGTCGATTACTAGAGGTAAGATCTCGAGTAAATTAAGACCGGTATTTATTTATAGACTATAGCTTTATATATACCTACGGTTTTATAATTTATAACTCGGCGCTAGTAAACTCGTTAAAACGATAAATATAAATATTATCCCCTAGGTATTTATTCTACTTTATATATTTCCCTCTAATTTAAGGAATACTATACGATCTTTATTATTATTATACCGAGAACTTATAAAGAGCTCGTTATTCATTATTATTAAACCGTAGATTCGAGTATATATTAAAAGATTTAATATAATACTAGTTATATAAAGTTTATAAACTTTATTAAAATAGTTATTAATTATTAATATAGGCGGTAGTCTACTAGCCTCTTTAATAGTTAATATAACTTCGCGATACTCCTCTTATACTTCTTTATAAATTCGTAATTACTTTTAATAACGTTCTTTTTATCGAGTATCTATAATTAAATAACGGATCTATCTTATCTAATAACGAGGAAGTTTAATAAACTCGACCGTACCCTCGAAATTCTTAATAAAAGGTATTCGTTCGATTTCGATAGAATTAAGATTTACCTTTATTTTATTTATAACCGCCTTTTTTATATCTTTATCTAGGTGTATATAAATAAGTAAATTCGCTATCCTTTAACCGGTATCCTCGATTTTAAGAAGTATTATATATTTAATAAATAGATTTTAATATTATTACGGTTATTTAATTAACCCGATTATAATTATATATTCCTTTAAGGTACGAGTTTATAAAGTTATAAAGAAGCCCTATATAAAAGATAAACTCTAACGGTATATTAATTTACGCCTTTAATATAGTTCGGATTTCTTAAAACTACCCTTCGGTAATATTTTTAAAACTCGCTCTTCGATCTTTTATTTAATCTCTCGAATAAATTTAATAACCTTACCCTCTTTAATCTTAATCTTATAAAAGTCGTCTATAAAGATATATCCTATACGGAAGTTATATTTAAAATTAATATCTTTATTATATAACTTTTTTAATTTATATCTCGTATAAATAGAAATTATAAATAATTATCGTACTCTCCTCGCCGAGCTTTATACTTTATTAAGGTTATAATATAATAACTCTACGTTTATATAAATAAGTCGCTTATTAATAACGTAATAATATATTTTATTAAAATAGGTATAAAAGTATCTAAATCTTAGAGTTTTAATATTCGTATTAATTTATTTAATTTATTATTTTAGTTAGTTATTTATAATCTTTACCTAAATAATAATAAAAGTAATACCTATTTTAGGAAGGAGAAGAGTATTCTTATCTTTATATATACTAGGGTAATCGAAGGTTAATAGGTCCGTAGAAGGACGGATTTCTTAATTTATTTATAATTTTATTTCGTATAAAGGGTATTTATTATAATAAAGGGAGTCTTTAAAATCTTTAAAAATCTTAAACCCTTTAATAAAGGGAGAATTATATTTATATATTATATTTTAATATTCGAGAATACGGGAGTTAAAAATTATAAACGTCTAGGTCGACTCGGACGTTAATATTATTTAAATCGATAATAATATTAAAAAAGACCTAGAGTTAAATACGAACTTTATTAAAATCTATATTATTATTATTATTAATAGCCACTTTATAACCGGAAAGCCCGCCGTTTTTTCTAAAGACGTTGTATAATTAATAAATACTTAATTTAAAGACTAGTATCTTATTATCTACCCTTTTTTACGGCTTTAACGATTATATAATACGTATATTTATTTATAAATTTATTATCGCTTTTTAATTAGAATAGTTTATTTATAAATATTTATATTATATCCTCCTATTAAGGCCGGTCCTGTTTATTAATTATAGTAAACGTCGGTAAATCGAAAACCGGCTCTAGCGGCTCGGGGCCATTAGGCAAGCTGCCTCGGGCGCCTAAGGTAGGCTCGGGGTGCCCGAGCGGCCCCGAGCGCCTATCGAGCGCCCGCCGAGCACCCTTCGAGCGTTAAATCGCTCGACGGGCGCTCGACGGGCGCCCGAGGCCGTTATAAAATAAGCGTCGGGCTCCCTACGAGCGTAATTTAAGCCCGGAGCTTCAGGGGCCCTAACCTTAGAAAATCATATGATTTACCACCTAAAATTTTTAAAAATCTTAATGTTCTATGATCGCCCCTATCGACGGCAGCGACCCCCCGGAACGACCCCTAACGCCAGCAAATTTTGATGCCCGGAATCGATCGATTCAGGCGAAATCCTCGCGGGGGTGTGCGTAGGCCATGCGCCAGGGCATGCGCCAGGGGTTTAGGGGTGCGACAGTGACAGTTATAGGGGTGCGACAGCGACAGGACCATGGCCATGAATGGAATGCGCTATGGCCATGAATGGAATGGGGCCATGGCCATGAATGGAATAGGGCCATGGCCATGAACAGGGGCCATGGACGGGGGTCAAAGTTGGTGGCGTACCCCTAATTTAGCGCCCATTAGTGGCCGTTTTAGGCTTGCTCGGTGTGCGCCCGAGTGGCCCTAGGCCCTTTGGCTACATGCCTCGGGCGCACCTCGAGTCGGTAGATAGGTGTCGCGTTTAAGGCTCCCGGGGCGCCCGTCGAGCGCCCTGAGCCACGATCGAGCCACTTTTCGTTTTGCCGACGAAGTTACGGAGTAAATAAATTACGGTCGAATCGAAAGATAAAGGGTAAAGAATTTATTAAGTTTCTTACTCGTTTTAATTTATCGACGCTATATCTATATTTACGACCCTCGCCGTAGTTATTTTCCTTATATTAATATTATATAAAGACGGGTCCCTAGTTTAATATAATTTATTAATAATTAAACTTTACGTCGCTTTTTTCTTTTCTTTATTATTTAATTTATAACCTAAAAGATATCTTAATAAAGATTTAAAATCGCTTAATTAAAAAAGGTAAAGACGGATCCGGTAAATAACGTTTTTAGACGATAAGAGATAATATAAAAGACTTTTTTAAATTTTCGATAAAGAGGTATAAACGTTTTTAATTTAAGCGTTTTCTCTTCGCGTAAAAAGAGTATAGGTTTTTATAATATAATAGCCGATCGTTATCCCGGTATTTTTTATTAACGCTAGTAATTCTATTAACTAGTACCTTAATTATTAAATAGGGTAATTTAATTAACGGAGAGGCTTATATACGATATAAAGAGGGTATTAAAGATTACCGCGTTAATATATACTAACTAGTATATCCTATAGGCCCTCGTTATATTCGATATCTATATATTCGTTATAAATAGAATACTAAAGCTTATTATAACGTAGAATATTATATTTATCCTAGAAGCGCTTCGATATTAAGATATAAATTATTTTATTATAATTAAGCCGGAATTATACTACTTTATCGTTATTCTTAATATTATCTTTCACGGTAGTATTAAACCGAACTTATTTAATCTAATTATTATAGTTATACGAGATTTTAAGGAGAATCGATTTAGGATTTATAAATATTCGAGGGGGCGAGGGGCGACTTCTTATATAAAGTTTATTCTTTAAATAATTATCTTCGGTCCTTTAGACTTTAGAATATAAAGATTTAAACGACTCCTCGGATTCTTATTTAAGGCTTTAACGAGTCGTAGATTTGATCGCTATTTTATTAAATAAACGTATAAATTATTATATCGTTTTATTTCTAAATACGGGAATACGATTAAATAAGTTAAAATTAATAATAATATTATTAATAATTTAACGAAGAGTAAGGTTAATTTTAATATTATATAGATTTCTACCCTAGATATATAGCTCTTATATTCTCTTTCTCTAGTTTTACTCTAACTATTAAGAAGAGATTCGGTATATAATATAAACCGAGCTCGACGTTTCTAAGATTTTATTAGAAGTTATTTATACCGATTTTAATATAAAAATAAAAATCCGCTAGCGTTATAATAAATAATTTATTTACGGTAGAGAACGAGGTTAAAGGAGATATAATTAATTAAAATAAAATTAAGGAGGGTTAAGAAATAAAGAGTATAAAATATAATTTATAAATAAAGAAGATAAAATATAATTAATAAATTAGAAAAGTATAAATTAACTCGAGTACCTAGAATAGGTATCGATAGTTTTATAAATTAAAATTCGTTATAATTCGGGCTAGAGTATCGGCCGAAGTATAATCGAATAAAACTAGATACGCTACTTAATCTATAGCCGTCGAATACGGCGGTAATATAATTAATACCTTATTATCTATAGAAAGAACCCCCTTTTTATCTTTCTAAAATAATAACGAGCGCGGATTATAACTTATATTTACTATATAATAACTAGTTAAACCGAGCTAGATATATAACTAGAGTACGATTTATTAATAAAGATAATAACGCGATTAATAGTTTAATTTAGAAGGGTAAATAAGGAGGCGTAACCAATTAATATATACTAGGTAGGATAAATATTGACTTTAAATATATAATATATTTAATACTTAACGTTTTATATAAATACGCCGATTTATTATATTAGAATTAACCTACGCGGGTTTAATATCTAAAGTAAGATATTATATACTTTATATACGCGCCTTAATGGTAAATAAAATAGGATTTTCGCCTTTTTTATATATTTATAATATAACCGCTTTAAATTTACGAGCGTAATTAACTTCGATATTATTATTACCAATACGATATATAATCTTATTAATAGAGTTATTATAGACTTTATCTTCGCGGAGGACCTTTTTAAATATCTTAAATTCGATTTTATTTAATATAATATTTATTAGAGGCTTCTTCTCCTTTAAGAGCTTAAACGCGAAGAAAAGTATATCGGCCGTTATTTAGGTCGATTATATATAAAAGCCCGTTTTATTAAAAGTAAAGAGGCGCGTTATATAAAAAAAGTTATCGGTAGAAAAAAATAATATAATACACTATCTACGGTTACGATAGTAATTATATATATTATTAATCTTTCTAGTTATTCCTAATTTATAGCTTTTAAGCTAGAGTTAAAGTATTTTAAATATAAAAACGGAGGGAAAGGTTTTATCTAGTTACTTTAGTACTTTATTAAATTTAACCTAGTTCTTAAAGTTTTTTAAAGACGTATTTATAATATACCTTTATTTTATCTCTTTCTTTAATATTATCCGTATTTTCTTATAATACGATTACTTAATTATAAGGTTACGCGAAATAATCGAGACCGTTTAATTCCTAGGGTTAATATTAATATAGAATTTAATAGGAGGTAAGGAGAGTAGAGAGGAGATAGTAATAACGGGGTCGTAAAGATCTTCTATAATATAAATAAAGATATAAATTATTAAATATTAATAGGGATATTAATAGCGATAAAGAGGATACTATAAATAAAGACGTCGATATTAATACGTAGGAAATAATAATAATATCTGGGTAGGTATTACCTTAAATACTTTATTAAGCCTACTAGATAATATTAATATAAGCGTAGTTAACGAATATCGAGTCGGACGCTAAACTATATCCGACTCGGATAACTAAATAATAATTAATATATTATCGACTCGTCCGACTCGGATAGGTATCTTTAGTTTATAGAAAGTACGAAAAGATATTAATAAATATTTATTATATCTACTAGCTACTTAATAAGGATTATTAATAAAAGCTCTTTACCGATGATAAATATAAATATAGTATTACTTTATATTTTATCGATTTGGACCTCGTCGTTAAAAGAGTACTAGGATATTAATTATACTAGAATAATCTATTATTTAGTATACTAGGGTAGTATATAATATAAACGCTCTATCTAGAGGTTTAGTATTATATTAAATAGCGGAGGTATTATAAAGATAATATCTCTACCGGATATTAATTAATATAGGCTAGAGTATCTAGTTAAGGTAATATAAATAAAACGGTAGTATTATTAACTATATCGTTTATCTTAATTTAAACCTAGGTAAAGCTCGTTAAGTTTATAATTATAAAAGAGTGATAAAGAACCTCTATTTATAGTTTAAAGAAGAGTTATATAAAGTATTTAACTCGCCGATAATAAGAAAAAGCCCCCGTAGTAACGCCTCTTCATCCGATTATTAATATTAATCGGATTTTCCTATCGCTTTTCTTATTACTAAATAAACTTATTTCCTCGTTTTATTATCCCTTATTTATTTATCTAATATTATCTAGTTTAAGTAATTCTTATTATCTAGAATAAAGTAGTAGTTATATATCTTTTTATTCTTTTAAGATAAGCGCGTAATCCGCCCGTTATATTAAATATCGAAGAATTATATTTAATCCGTATCGAGATTAATACTACGGAAGATATAAATTAGAGTTATTTTAATCTTAAGGATATATTTAATAAATAGGAGAAAGCGAATTTTATCCCCTTTTATAAATAACTAGATATATTCTTTATCCCGTTTAATTTAATCTATGGATAAACTATACTATAGAGACTCGCTAGGGTAGTATTTCTCTAACTATTATATAAATATTAATACGAGTTTTATATTAAATATTATCCGATAGGTCTAAACTTATATATAATATAACGTAGGTAACGACGGGTAAACTAGTAAAGATAACTAGCCTCTTTAACCTACCGTAAATATCCTAGCCGAGTAGACTAATTAATTTTTTTAATATTAATAACTTAAATATATCTTTAATAAAGTAATCGAGATAATAGGCGTAGATACTATTTTATAAATATTTATTCTAGTTCTTTTATTTCCCCTTTAACTCTAGGAACTTTATATAGGGTTTATTATTATTATATTTAGGATTTACGGAGAGCTCCCTATCCGTTAATACTAGGTTTTTAATTCGAGTAAATATTAGAAGATTTAGTATTACTCCCGCGGCGCGAAGCTTATAGACCTTTCTAAAATAATTATTAATAATCGTTATAAATACTTCTTTACCCGCCGCTTTAATAGCCGTTATAAATCTTTAATACTTCTTTTATACCTCTTTATTAATTCGTAACTCCTCTTTATAAAGTTTTTTTTATTAAATATCTATAATAAAATAATAGACTTATCTTATTTTATAAGGGGGAAGTTTAATAAACTCGGTTATACCCTCGAAATTCTTAATAAAAGGTATTCGTTTAATTTCGATAGAATTAAAAATTACCTTTATTTTATTTATAACCGCCTTTTTTATATTCTTATTTAGGTATATATAAACGAGTAGGTTTATTATCTTTTAACCGATTTCCTCGATTTTATAAAGTATTATATATTTAATAAACGAATCTTAAGACTACTACGGTTATTTAATTAACCCGATTATAATTATATAGTCCTTTAAGATACGAGTTTATAAAGTTATTAAAAAACCTTATATAAAAGGTAAACTCTATTAATATTTATATTTATATATCTTATCTAGTTCGGCTTATTTAAAATTACCCTTAGAGAATTTCTTTCGAACCCGCTCTTTAATATTTTATTTAATATTTTAGATAAATCTAACGGCGGTACCCGTTTTAGTTTTTACTTTATGAAATTCATTTATAAAGATTTATCCTATATAGAAATTATATTTAAAGTTAATATCTAGTCGATTTAAAATCTTCTTAACCTATATATCGTATAAAGCGGGGTTATATATAAATAGGATTCTTTCCTAGCTAGGCTTTACGATTCTATTTAATTTATAATATAATAATTTAACGTTTTCGGGGGTAAATCGCTAAGTATTAATATTACGATACTTTTTTTTAGCCTAGGCGTAGAAGTATTAAAGTCTTAGACTCTTATCGTCTATATCGATTTATTTAATTTACTCTTTTAATTAATTCTTTACTACCTTCGCTAGGATAACAACTAAGGTAATACTTTATATAGGATAAATAATAGTATCCTTATATTTATATATATAAAGGTAACGAATATTTAATAGACTCGTAAAGGGATAAATATCGCCGTCGGTTTACAATTATAATTTATATAAAGGGAGATATTTACTATAATAGGCGGATTCTTTAAATTCTTCGAGATCCCGAAATTTCTTCTAAACGTTAGAGTAATAATAATATAAATTAAATTAATATTCGGTAATAAAGCTAAGGAAAATATTAAACGTCTAGGTCGAATCGGATATTAATATAATTCGATTTAATAATATTATTAAAAAAGACTTAAAGTTAAGAACGAATTTTATTAAATCCTAGATCGTTACTATTAATAACCCCTCTATAATAACTAGCCCGCCGCCTTCTTTAAATAATATCGTAGAATTAATAAATATATAGTTTAAGAGGTATTATTTTACTATTTATTATTTTCTACGACTTTAACCCTTATATAATACGTATATTATAAATAAACTTATTACCGGGTTTTAACTAGAATAACTACTCTATAAATATCTACGTTTTATTATCCTATTAAGGTCGGTCCTCTTTATTAATTATAATAAAGTTACGGAGTAAATAAATTACGGGCGAATTAAAAAATAGAGGGTAAAGAACTTATAAAGTTTCCCGCTCGTTTATATTTATAAATATTATATCTACCTCGGCGACCCTCGCCGAGGTTATTTTCCTTATATTAATATTATATAAGGACGGGTCCCTTATTTAATATAATTAATTAATAATTAAACTCTTCGGCGCCTCTTCTTCCTCTTTATTATCGTCGGATAATATATTAATAAAGATTATAATTCGTTTAATAAGAGAAGGCGGGGGCGGATTTATTTAACGGGGTTATTAAATAATAGGAAATAATATAAAAGGCTTCTTTAAATATTCGATAAAAACGGAAGACCTTTTTAATTAAGTCTTTTCTCTTTATAAGAGAGGACTATAATATTCTTAAATATACTAGCCGATTATAAACTCGGTACTTTCTATTAATACTAGTATTTCTATTAATTAATATCTCGATCGTTATATAAGATAACTTAATTAATAGAGAGGCCTACGTATAATATAAAGAGCTTATTCAAGACTTCCGCTTTACTATATACTAGCTAGTATATCCTATAGGTCCTCGTTATAATTAATATCTATATATTCGCTAGGAGTAGAATACTAGAGCTTACTTTAATATAGATTATCTTACTCGTCCTAAAAGCGCTTTATTATTAAAACGTCGATTAATTTAATATAATTAACCCGGAATTATACCGGTTTATTATTATTCTTTATATTAATTTTTAAGATAGTATTAAATCGAATAAATCGGATTTAATTATTACGGCTATACGAGACTTTAAAGAGAATCGTTATAAAATCTCTAGATATTTAAGGGGGCGAGGCGTAATTTTTTATATAAAGTTTATCTTCGGAGTAATCGTCTTCGGTCCTTTTAACTTTAAAACGCGGGGATTTATATAACTCCTCGGATTCTCGTTTAAATTAATAATTTATAGCTTTAATAATATTTTCGTTAACTAAATATAAAAACTACCGTATCCCTTTATCTAAAAATAAAGGAGAATAATAGAATAAATTAAAATTAAAGATAATAACGTTAATAATTTAACGACGAGTAACCCTAATATTATTATTACGGAAGGTTTTACCTAATATTCCTACGTCTCGTATTCTCCTCTTTAGCTTTATTCTAACTACGGCGAAGAGTTTCGGCGTATATTATAAACCGAGCTCGATATTCTTAATATTTTATCGGAGATTATTTAAACCGATATTAATATAGAAATTAGAATTCGATAATACTACGATAGGTAGTTTATCTACGTTAAAAAGCGAGATTAAAATAAATATTATTAATAAGAATTAAAGTAAGGAGGGTAAAGTATAATTAATAAATAAAGATAATAAGATATAATTAATAAATAAAGGGGGCGAAAGGATAAATAAAGGGTATAAGTCGACTTTCGATAAATAAAGTAAATAAACGCGTTATTTATTTTATAACTAATAGCGCTAAAATAATAATATTAAGCTTATCGAAACTTAATACTAATATTTATAAAATTCTATTTATTATAACGCTAGAATATAATAAAGTAAAAGATCCTAGGTTTAAATAAAAGTAAAGAGGGCGAGGAATAATAGAATAATAATAACTAGAAACGGATATTAAAATAATATTAAATTCGCGTATTAAGTACGAATTAATAATATATATAACTAAATACTTATTAAAGCGGAATTATATTCGATCGGGTAATTAATAAAGTTATTACTATATTTAGATTATTACAGGATTACTATTAAGGGTTAATACTTTTATTTCTATAAATTCTTGAATCTTAAAAGTAGCCGGATAATAAAAAACGTCCGAGTCGATTAAAGCTACGCTTAGTATACTATAAAGGGAGGTATAACGGGAGAAATAAATAAAGTAAATAATACGAAAGACTATTTACAAGTACTATACTATCGGAATATTTATATAAGTCTATACTTTAGTATTACTAACGGTTTATAACTACTATTAAATATAGTAGTAAGTTTAGGCCATAATTATTTCTTAGTTAATATCGTACTATACTCTAGATTAGAAGCGGTAGAGTTTACCTATAATCGAGAATATTATAGTTATTAAATATAATCGCTAGGGATATAATAAACTAGTATATCGTATCCTTATTAGGCGGAGGAATCTTTATATTAATAGGTAATTATCCCGTTTTAACGGTAAATACGTTTTATAAAAAATCCGATAAAGGGGTAAAGAGATAACGTAAAGGCCTTTATAAACTTAATATTAAAAAATAACTCTTATATACTTATTAATTAATATATATAGACTTTTAGAAAGATCTCCTTCCTTAACTCTAGCGTTTAATATATAGATTTAATCTAGCCTCTTTCTCGTTTAAATAAATAGAATAATATATATAATTTCTTTCTATACTCTTTTATATATTAAACTAAATAATATTTTTATAATATTAATATTTTATTACTACGGTTATACTAACTAATTATTATACCTAGTATTAAAGATTTATCTTTAAGATCTTACGAGGCTTCCTCGATATTCTAAAGACTAAATCCTACCTTTAAAGTCTAATATACCTAATATACGAATAACCTAATATACTACGTAGTTCGTATATATCTCGGACGACTAATAAATAGTATTAGAATTACCTAGATCCTGATTATATAAGGACCCTAAATTAATTAATATCTTACTTTATTAATAAGCTTACTAGGAAAAGAGAATTTAAATTATACTATTACTAGGACGAATAAATCGATAGTATCGATACTATAAAAAGTAATATCTTAATAATAACGGTCTTTCTAGGTATCTATTATAATATAAAGGCCGATTTAATAACCTTAATTAAACGCGTAGGAAACGGATACGTTTTTATAAAGATCTTATAAAGCCTTTAATTTATATAAACGAAAAGAATAAAAACGATATTAATAATAAAGGTCGCTTTTAGGTTAAAGGTATAAATATTTCTTAAAAGAACGGTATATATTAAATAATTATATAAATAATAATATTATAAAATAAATATTCTAAGACGCGAAGGACTATAAGATATATTATCCTTAAGATATATTAATTTAAATAACGGAATAAGCGACCTTTATAGCGGCTTCGGGCGGTATTAATATAATATCGTCTTTAATAATTATATCGGTAGAATAATACCTACCGGAGCGAGATACGGGGAGGTTAATAATAAAAAAATATATATTAAGCTTAAAGTCTTTATCCGAGTAATTATTTAAATCGGGTATAAATTACGATCCTTTCGGATTAAAAGTAGACTACGTAATAACCGAGTAAATATACGTCGCGCGACTCTTTAGTAGTTCTATAAATAAGTTCTTTAAAAACCGTCGATTAAGACCCTTCTATAAATACTATAGCTTCGATAGCGCCCTATTATTAAAAACTAAATTATTTAATATAAAATATAATAATACCGATAGGGATTAGGTCCGGTAAACTTTTTAAGTTTATATAAATAAATCTAGTAACGAGCCTAGAATATATTCTATTCTTTACTTCGATATAATATCTATTATAAGAGTATTATTAGGATATATACTATTTAATTCGAGCCTTAACTATATATTAATATATTAACGAAATCTTAACGTAGACTTTATCGTTAATAAGATATATATAACCGGCTAGTAGTAGGAGATATAGGATAAACTACCTAACGACTCGACCGTTATATTAATAATAATAGGATTAAATAAAATCTATTTATCTCGAACCTACGGAGACTAGTAGGCCTAGCCGGTTTATATTATTATTAATAACCTCGAACGGAGTATACAGCGAGTAGAGACTCGGCTAGGGATAATATTATTTAATTTAATATTAATAATCTATAATAAAGCGAAAGCCGAAGTATATTATTATATTTTAAGACTTATAGTAAAGGGTAAGTTAATCGTATTTATAATTAATATTTATTTATATTAACCGCGTAATTTTAAAATATTTAAGGAGTACGCTCGGAAGGGGATTTATACTATATACGCGGACGGACTAATTCGACGATATTATCCGATTTTAACTTTTATACCTAGCGATTATAAAGAATAAATTTTAATTACCTTTATTAAGAGTAATAAATATTATTTAATATACTTAGTACCGCCGAATAAACGCGAGCGATTACGCCTTAAGGTCTTATATTCTTTAAGGATACCGGAGTAATATATAGAATAATTACGCGTCTAAAGGACCTATAATAAAGATACGCCTAAATAACTATCGGATATAGTAATATACGACCGCCGTAGCTTCGCGGAGGGTTATTTTACAGTTAACGTCTTCGAGATCTAAACGTTTAATATACTATATACTTTAATAATAAAGGGGTTAATAAATTATCTTTTAAATTAATAAACTTAATATATTAAGGAAGGTAGAATAAAAAAAGAGATAAAAACTTTACTCGACGGTCGATTTCGAGCCGTACCTAAATATATTAATTTAAAGCGTTTCCTAAATTTTAATAAAATTAGTTAATAGACGGGGGAGGAGAGTAAATAGCTTTTACGAATAATTATACCCGTATTTACCCCTCTATTATTAGAAAAGGTACCGGAAATACTATACGTAGGACGAGTAATTATTAACTTTATTATATTTATAAGATATCGTTCGTATAACGAAGAAATATTTAAGTATATAAATATAGTATTAAATAGGATTAATCTTTTAAAAGAAGTCTTTAAGAAGTATAGGCCGATCGATAAAAAAACGGGCGAGTTATATTTTAACTTCCCTAAATTCTACGTCTTTATTTACGTAATACCGATAATTAAATAATATAGTCTATTAGACTCTTATAGTACTTAAATAATAAAGAGGATATATCTAATATTACTAAAAAACTATTATAAGCGAACGAATAAATACGACGATTATTAAGAGTAAATAATAAAGTATAATACTCGTTATATTAAAATTATTATTATAAAGAATAAATTAGAGTATCGGGAGATAAAGTTTATACTACCTAACTAAAAGAGAAGGTAAGAAGAAGAGAAGGTTATAAAGACCGCGGTTCTTTTATACCTCTATAAATTAAATTAATAAATAAATATAAATAAGGATATTACTTTACGGTAAATCTATAAATACGATACTCGGTATTAATATATAATATTAAATATAGCGAAGATACTTAACCTAGAGGGCTTTCTCGAAGGTCTAGTTATATTTATTAAAATAAATCGAGTAAAGGCGTCTATATAAGGCTTAATGATACTGAATACCGAAATTAATAAACGGGAGGTAGATTATAACTGGGTTAATAAATACCTAGTCTATATTTATAAGAATTTAATATACTAGAAAATATTAAGAGAGGACTCTTCTAATCCGAGCCGCCTTTATAAAGATATAATAATTTATAAACTAAACGTAAAGTTATACTATTATAGTTAACGTAGGGATAGTATATAAATACGCGAATAAAAATCGGTCGAAACGAACCCTATTATTATATAAAAAGGAAGGTTAATAAACGAGGTATAAATTATTATAGAGGTAAAGAATTTAGGCTAGAGGGACTAAAAATAATAATTTACTCGTTTATAAAGTACCTTTATAAAAATCTTTAATTATTAATATTTAGGGTAAGTCTAAGAGTTTTATAGAATAATAGAAATAAAAAGAGCGCGTTTATTATATACTCTTAACCCTAGAATATTAGGTAATCGGCGGTTCTACGGACTACCGAATATCGAGCGAAATATTTATTTTATACCTACGACGATTAAGAGAAGGGATTTCTTTTATATTAATTTATTTATTAACTAGGATTAATATAATATTATTTATAACCCTAAATTCTTTATAAAGAGTTAGAGGGTAATTAAAGAAATTTATACCTAAGTTATAAACGGAGGGTATATATATAAATTAAATATAAAACGACGAAAGAGTTATAAATATTAATATTATAAGGAAAAGGGATTTCTACTAGTCGCCGTAATAAGAAATATATAAGAATAAAGGTTTAATAAAGTAATCTAAAGGACGAAATCCGAGTTAAATTATATCGCTATCCGATTTAAATACTAAATCGCCTATATTACTATTTAATTTAGATACTAAATCGCTTATATTATTATTCGACTCGGATAATAAATCGCCCGAATCGGGTTCGGGGATAAAGTCGAAGAAGCGAATCGAGGGTATTATTACTTTATTATAATCGAAGATACTAAATCCTAAATAACCGGGGTAATAATATAAATACGGGTATTACCTCCTAGGCTAGTAGTATATTAAGACCGGGTATTTTAAAGACTATGGATACCCTAATCTTAGGCGCGCCTTAATATAATATATATAATATATTAATAGGATTTTTATTCGGGAATACTATAAGTAGGAGTAGAATCGTTATATAGATTAATATAATTAACTCGTTATCGAGGAAGGATAATACGTAGGGAGATAAGAATAATAACGAATAACGGAGTATAAATACGAATATATAAAATAAAGATAGTACTATATAGAGGATTAAGAGGGAGGAGTTTATTATAATAACTAAACCTAAGAAGTTAAAGGGTAAAAGAGATATTATAAAGTAAATATATTATTTAAAGCGTAGGAAATAATATTAATAATTATTTACAGCTCTAACTACGATTTAATTATATTCGTTTATATCGGCCTAGAAGTTAAGAGTTTCGGTATATATAAAGAACTATTATTTAAAGCCTCGATATTCTTTAAAAGTATCTTTTCCGGCGAATATAAACCCGAAGTAAAGGCTAAATCCGAAGATATTATCGAAATTATATTATACGATAATAGCTCGAAGGTAATTACCCTTTTTAACGAAAACTTATTAATCTTTAAATAATTTAACGACTAGGGGTAAATACCTTTATTATATTTCCTCTTCCTACCGAGGTATTTTAATAAAAAGGTTTTCCTTTAAATAAAGTTTTAAACGGATAAATAATAAAGAAGGGGGATAATTACGTAAATAAAAGATTATTTATCTATTTTTTATCTTTTTACCTTTACCCTTTTACGTTATTATACTATTTTTTACTCGATTAATTACGATATAATTAAAGTTTATATATTATTATATACCTTTATTAAAGTTATAGTAGATATTATTTAATAAATTAGGCTAGTTTCTAACTCCCCTCCTATACTTCTAGTTAATTATAATTATTATAATTCTATTAACCTTAAACTAGAAGTTACTTTTAAAAAGTATATTTACGCCGAATAAAACGAATAAGGAATCGAAGAAATTCGAATATTTTAAACCTAACTTCGTTATCTAATAACGAATATAATATTATTATTTATTTATAATAGGGTTAGACTTTAAGTCGCCGAATTCTATTATATTTTTATTAATATCTTACTACGTACCGTCTACGCTATACTCTTCGATATAATTATTTATAGTATTTATACCGTTAGAGGCTAATACTAATAAATTAATAACTTCCTAAATATCTAGTATTAATACGTCTATAGTATCTTTTAATAGGTAGAAAATAAGTAGGTCCTTTTAATCTTCGTTATTTATAGAACTAAAAGTAAGAAAAAAGGCTACGTCGAAGGGGTCGCCCCTCTCGGAAATTATTATAATCGAGGTACTTTAAAATTCGGGTAATTTATTTACTTTATAACGATAATAAGTCTTATATTATTAAATATATATTATTTCTACCCCGAATATCCTCCTATCGATCTTTACTTTATTTCTTTTAATATTTTTATTTATTTATATTTATTATACTAAAGGCCTTAATTTATATATACTCGTACTTTTTTAAATATTTAAATTATTTATTATTTCTTTACTTAAATATAACGACCTCTTTATAATAATTATTACCCTCGAGATACTTCTTAAAATTTAAAACTTTACTTTTAAACTAAATATTCTTCGATATTTATAACCCTTTTTAAGGGTAAATAGCCTTAAATTAAAATATTAATAATAATTATATATTCTCTTTATTATTAATAATAACGTTAATAATCTCCTTCTTAATCTTTTATATCTCGATAAATTTAACGTCGACCGGTTTATTTAATTATAAATTATATAATATACGTCTCCTTTATCTAGTTAATATAAAAGATATAGTAGAAGGCTAAGGTTATTAATAAAAGTCTAGAGTTAAATACTAGGGGAGTACTAGTATATATAATTAAATTATTATCGGAATATTATAACTTTTAGGAGCCCTAAATAAGAATAATCTTAAAAGAATATAATAACGCCGGGAGCTAGTAAAGGACCTCGTATAACCGAGCGACGAGTATTAAGAAGGAATATAATTACTTAAATAAGAAATAGTTTATATACTTTTTATCTTTCTCCCTCTACCTATTTATATTATAATACTACTCGCTATATCTAATTATAATATAGCTAGATTATTTATACTACTACCTACGTTTATAATACGATAGTATTCTCGTTATTTAATAACGAATATAGGGCGCCTCGGAGATCTAGCCAAGCTATATACTCCGTAGTAGTAACGAGCCTTATTTTACTAAATATATAATACTCTAGTATTAAATATCCTTTTATCAATCTCTACTTTACTTATTTTAAATTATTCATTTCCTCGGATTCATCCTTTTTAAAACCTTTATTTTTTTACTTCTTTATAGGCTATATATTATACTAGTTATTATCTCGTACTTTTTAATAGTTATTAAACTATATTTATTTATATACGTCTTCGAATAAAAGAAATTAGTTTATAATTTTAGGTTTAATTAAGCTCCCTAAATTTAAATAAAATAAAAATAATTAACTTATATCTATAGTAGTTAAAGGCCTTAAAGGCCGGCTCGTATTTTTAAAAATAAGCTAAAGATTCTAACGGAAGCCTATTTAATTAATTTTATACGAAATCTTATAAAAGAATATATTTAAATAAAGGATTATATTAATCTCTTTATTTTTATATTAACTAACGATCTTATTAATTCGAGCGCCTTTAGTTTAATAAAAAAGGTTAAAGTAGAGGGAAGAATAATCGGCGGTTTAATAAAGCCCGATTAAATATAAAAGGGCGAGTCTCTTTAATAATAAATTTAGATATTTAATAACGAACGTTAAATTTATAACTTCGGGTATTATTTTATTAAAAATAATCTAGATATTTAAATTAATTACGTTATAATAAAGAGAGAAGAAGATACCTTCTTTAACTCGAATAAGCCCTATACTACTATACTCGGTATTTATAATAGATATTTTAATATTCTTTTATTATAATCGGCGCTCTTTAAATACTTAACCGCCTATATTTAAAAAAAGTAAACGAGCCCCGTTTATTATTATTAGAGGATATTTATTAATATCCGTCTAGCCTCCTACGTATTATTAACGAGGTTTAACAAAAAGCGGATAATATCGATATTAGATTAAAGGAGTTACTAGAGCCGTTAGATAAAAACCTTCTAATAATTATTATACGAGAAATAATAAGATTTAAATAATAAATTAAGAAATATATTAATAAAGGCGTTTAAGTTAATACTTTTTAAAAGGAATAAAATAAATAGGCCTTCTAATTCGTAAGATTTTAACCGACTCGCGATTAATTTTTAGATTACTAAATCCGTTAACGCCTAGTTAATCTCGTAGTATACTAGCTAGCGAGTTTATAATTATACCTAATCCTTAAGGTTAAAAGAATATTATTATTTTTAAATTTAATTCCGAATCTAATATTAATATTAATAATAAATTAAGCCCTATATTATCTAGGAGGAAGAGACTATATAAATCGATATAATTTATATTAAATAAGTTTTTAAGAATCGTCCCTCGTTCGAAAGGCTATATTATATCCTTTAAATACTTTAATCTTAATAAGATATATAGTATTATTTAGGATATATATATTAGATTTCCGGGGCGAATTTATCCTAATATTATAAAGAGAATTAGGTCTTTTAATAGATATAAAAAGTTTTTAGAAATTATTAAAGCCTAAACCAAATATAAAAAGGAAAATCCGTCGATTAATCTAGGATATATTTATATTTAGACTCCGTTATCTAAATCCGTTTAATACTAGAAGGCCTTAAAGGTCCTATATATAAAAAAAATAATTGAATATTAGACCGGGATCTTTATTAAAGCGACTTTAAAGAATAAAATTATAGGGGTATATATCTAGGGTAAAGATAATATTATAAAAAGGGTTAAAATTAAACTTAAAATAATATTATAAAGAAAATTAAGACCGAGGAGGGTAAAGTTATTACCGAGCCTAAAATAATATTATAAAGAGGATAAAAAGGGAGGAGGGTAGGTTTATTACCGAGCCTAAAATAATATTATAAAGAGGATAAAGAGGGAGGAGGGTAGGTTTATTATTAAGTTTAAAATAATATTATAAAGAGGATAAAGAGGGAGGAGGGTAGGTTTATTATTAAGTTTAAAGTAATATTATAAAGAGGATTAAAAGAGAGGAGGGTAGGTTTATTATTAAACCTAAAAACCTAAAGTATAAGAAAGAAGTCGTAGAGTAAATATTTTATTATACTATTAAAGTTAAGACCCTAGGTAAAGGCGAAGTTAATAATAAAACTATACCCTCTTTTAAAAAGAAAGGCGCTATTTATAAACCTAAAGATATTCTAGCTACCGAAATTATATTTATTAATATTATTACTTCTTTCTCTCCGACGATAACCTTAAAGTTATACCCGTTTTATTTAATAAATATAAAAGCCTAAAGATATTCTAGCTACCGAAGTTATATTTATTAATACTATTATTTCTTTCTCTCCGATAATAGTCTTAAAGCCGTACTCGTTCTACTTAATTAATATAATAATATTAATAGTTTCTTCAACTAGGCTCTAAGGGCTTAGAGGTTTTTAAATAACTCGGATAATATTAATAATTTAACGGGTATCCCGGCTATAATAAATAGTATTTAATAACCGATTACTATAACGTAGAGACTAGTAGATATATTCGGTTATATACTAAACGAAATTATAGAGACGAAGGGTAATAAAACTAATAATTTAATAAGACTCGAAAATCCGGTTTTAAATAAGGCGAATATAACCTTAATTTAACTACGTAAAGTAACGTCTTCGCTTAATTATATATTTATCGCCTAAATAAAAATTTAAGCCTATAAATATAAATTAATATTACTTCCTCTTTATTAAATTATAGTTACGAAGATAATAATAATTATTATTATTATTAAAGTGGGAGTTAAATCTAAAGGACGTTAATTATAGGAGTTATAATATAAATAGTAATAACTCTAAATTTATTATAAAGTATATCGAAGCGAAGACTAACGCGGTATTTACTATTAAATATTATAGGCTAAAGGCCTTAACTTTCGTAATCAAATTATTTACTTTTAAAGTATTTATTAATAAGGTTTATATTAATAGTATTTTAATATAGAAAGGAGACCGATTAGAATCCCGTTTAAGAAGGGATTACCGAATAAATATTATAGTAAATAATAACGATATATCCTTAATAAAGGTTATATCTACGGGCTTAATATTATAAAGATAAAATATTACTCGCTTTACGAGTCCTTTAATTTAATATTTATTTATTTTATTAATAGCGTTAATAGACTAAATACTTATAGCGCCTATAAATAGAAATTCTAGGATATCTTACCGTTATTCGAGTCGGATAAAATAACTTTTTAAATCGGACGAGATAACTATCCGAATCGGATATAATAATTATCTAAATCGGATATAGTAGATATCCGAGTCGGATAAGAGCTATACGAAAATACCTTATAACGAAAAATCCTATAATTTTCTACGATTATCGTCCGCTCCTAGGGCGTTTTAGATAATTTATAGAGTAATTTAAAAACGAAGACGTAAAAATTTTAAGTATTATTATTAGCGAGAATACCGGGCTATATTTAGGCCGCTATAAACTCTTTACTTATAGGGTCAAACTATTTATCGCCGTTAATCTACTAGTTATATTATCGACGTCGTCGACGTTTTCTTCGCTATTATCTTTACTATTAATAATATTATTATAACTAGAATAAGTATTATTAATAATAATAGGGGTAAGATAATTAGAAGGAGAAGTTTTATTAACATTATATAAAGATTAGACGTATCTCGTATAAATATCCTAAACTAGGTACTAGTAGAGGCGGTAGGGTTAAGGTATAAATATAAATAATAATAACTCTAACGGATATAGAGGAAAAGGTAGTTACAATAATATAGTCTATAATAAATATTAATAATAAATATTAGATATTAAATAATAATTAAACTTAAAGCTTAATAATAGGTATATTATACTAATAAAGGTTAACGTATAATTAATTTATTAAACGTACTTCGAGTATACTATTAATAAATTAAATATACTATCGGGGCTAGTAGTATACTATTTATAAATAATAGATACTAATTATACTAGGAGTATAGTATCGGTAAATAAGAGTTATTAAATCTATTAATAAGTTATTAATAATAACCCCGAGTTATTAAATTTATTAATAGGACACTACCCGGACCCCTAATTTACTAAACCTATTAATAGGACGCTACTAGCCCTATCCGTAACTTAGGGCTACTAGTAGGACGCTACTAGCCCTATCCGCGCGGTCGGTAACTAGAGTTTTAATAGGAGTTTTTGAGATTTACCGATATAAGAGGCTTTATTATTTAAATATAAATAACGTTAAAAGGCTAGCGTATATATTAGAAGGAATAAATATTTAGAAAGTTATATCGCTTTAGGCCCTAGAACTACTTATTAAAAAGTATAAACTATATATTATAAAGTATTAATACCGTATTATCGTTCGCGTACCTAAACGACCCGACTAGATAAAGAGAACTACCGATTAAAGCGAGTTAATATATACCGATATCGCCGGCGGTAGTTAAATTATATATATACTAGAAAGAAAACGTTATATATTTATTCTACTCGATAACGTTATTAATATACTAACTATTTATTTATTTATTAAGAAGTTAGATATATCGGCAAAGCGGTGAGCCCGTATTCTACCGAAAAAGGCGGAAAAGGCGCTCAGATCTGTTTAGCTCATATGCCAGCCCCAGAGATCGATTTGATACCTGCTTTCGTCTGAAGTATCTAAATACGCATTTAACACCTCGACTCATTTTGAATAAATTTAAATAAATAGGAATAAGCTAGTCTAAATAGTACCGGTAGATAGTTAGATATATATAGTTATAAGTGAATTATATAGTCTATAATACCGCGCTAGTTTAGGGGGTATTACGCGCGTATATAATTTTCGTAAATCGACGTAATAAAAAATCTAAATTAAATTAACGTAGTTATAGCGCTTTATATAGCCTTAGCGAGCTACCCGGCGCTAGTAGAAAATCACGGATTTAAAATCTTAAATCCGAAGTTACTATTTTTAGGTTTTTTATTAAAAAAAAATTTTTTTTTTTTTTTTTTAAACGTTGTCTTTTCGTTATTTTTCCGCCTAAAGCCGGCAAAATGCGTATTTAGTACCTCGACTCTTCTCGTACGGTCTCCCGCTTTACCGATATATAGTTAATATAATAGGCCTTTATTTCGAGTATATTAAAAATACTAGGAGGTTTATTTAGTACTTTAAAAATAATAATACTAGTAAAAATATAGGTAGGAGGATATAGGCGTTATTCGCTAAATATAGAGTTAATTAGATTCCTACTACTATATATAACCCTAATTAAAATAGAGCGTTAGAACGATATATTCGTATATTATTTAAATATATAAAAAGTATTTTATTAAACTCTAATATAGGGTAAAGTAATAAAAACGGTTATATACTATCGTAACCGTAACCCGACTAGGAGTCTTAGTACTATAACTTTATATAAAGTATTAATAGGTACTAGGCCCTTTATAGGATACCTTCGTATATTCGGATATATTATTTACTACTATAATAAAGATCCTAATAAGAAGAAACTCGATAATAAGAGTATTAAATACTATTTTATAAAATATAATAATATTAATAAATTCCGCTTATAGGATAGTAAAAAGATAATTATTTCAACCTATATAGTATTCGATAAAGTCGTCGATCCTAGATAATTAAGTGAGAATAAAAAAGAGTAGTATACCTTCTTAAATAAATTATTAGAAAATGAAGATAAAATATCGGACGATAATTATAAAGTTAAAGAATCCTTTATTAATAAGGGTAAAATAACTCTACGTCCTATATATAAGAAGTCGTAGAACTACGCTACTATAAATAACCCCTAGAAGAAGGTCAGGCTCGTTAAGAGTAAAGTATATAATAAGAGCGTCGGTAATAAAACGCAGAATATTAAGCGAGGTTTCGTTATATATATTATTAAAATAGATATTAATTTAATCCTTAACGTTCCTATAATTATCTATAAGGCTTTAAATAGCCTAGATAAATAATAATAATTAATAGTACTCTAAGAAGAACTTAATTCTTATAAAGTTTAATAAATTTAAGATTTAATATTAATACTTAATAATAAGAAGATTCTACTAGGCCGCTAGGTCTTATTTATTAAAATAGACTTAACTAGTAATATTACTCGATATAAGATACGCTAGGTCGTAAAAGAATTCCGATAAATTAAAGATATTAACTTTAACGAGACGTATTTAAGAGTATTAAAGTCATAGTCCTAGAAATTACTACTAGTACTTAGTGCGAAATTTAACCGAGAAATCTACTATATTAATATTATTACCGTATTCCTAAAGGCCCTATTTAATAATATAATTTATATAAAGTAACTTTATAGTTTCTAGAAAAGTAACGTAGTTTATTTATTTAAAAAGACTTTATATAGCCTCAAGTAAATACCCCGAGAATAATATATAACTCTTAGAGAATTCTTTAAAACTATCGGTTTTATACGGGTTAAAAAGGACTATTTAATATTCGTTTATAAAAATAGTTTTATAATTAGTCTTTATATTAACGACCTATTAATTCTCACCCTAACGATAGTACTAATAGAATAGTTAAAAGAATAACTAAGTACACGTTTCCGTATTAAAGATTTAGGCGAGATATCGTATTATCTTAATATAAAGATTAGACGAATTCGTTAAAACCGTACTATTTATATAAACTAGGCTAGTTATATTAATAAAATATTAACTAAACTTAATATAAAGTACTATAGAAAGTAGAAGACTTTTATAAATTTATTAAATTAACTAAGGGAAGTTATTAACGACTACGTTATTAATAAAGAAGATTTAGAAAGGTTGAGGAAGTTAATTAGGTATCTATAATAATTTATTATTATAACTCGCCCTAATATCGTATATATAGTTAGTATTTATAGTTATTATTTAAAAGTATTATTTTCTACCTATAATATTATATTTAAAAGGATTATTAGTTACCTAGCTAGAATAATTAAATTAGGACTATACTATAACCCTAAAGAAGAAATTAAAGAGTTATTAATAAGATTTATAAATTCGTCCTAAAGGGATTATTTAGATACTAGGTATTCTACTTTAAAATATATTTATTTCTTATAAAATAGACTTATTAGCTAGTTAATAAAGCGCTAGAAAACTATCGCCCGGTTAATTATAAAAGTAGAGTACGTCGGCGAGGTAAATATTATTATAAAGTTAAAATTCCTAGTACCCCTATTAATGGAAATAGGATATATCTAAAAGGATATAAAGACTATTTAGTTTATAGTTAATAATTAGGTAGTTATTAAAATAGTAATTAACTTTATTAATTACTCTACTACTAAATATATTAACTCTAACTACTATATTATTCGCGAAATAATCGCTGAGATAAATATACTTTAGATTAATTATATACCGACGGCGGTTATAATTACGGATAAATTAACGAAGCCTTTAGGCCCTATAAAGTTCATAGCCTTTAGTACTATACTAGGGCTCGCGTCGGAGTTAGTATAGGACTATAACGTCACTATAGTAGTATTACTGACGGTTAGGTAGTTAATGGGAGCGTTAGATTACAACTACCATTCCCGCTCAGCCTGGCTTACTAAGCAGGTCTTGGCTTAGGGCTAGGGCAAACCCCTTGAGATAATACATAGCTGGCAATTGCCATAGATACTACTCCTTAATGAACTACATCAACACATGAAAGAACCATACCTATGGGCGTTGCTAACGCAATCCACTGCATGCATTGCAGGGGCATTGCCCATCTTCAAAGAATTCATCCGGTTTTCAGATCGAATTCACGAGGTTGGAGGGAAGTATGATGGCATCCTCATTAGACAGCCAGCATCTGCGGGCTGATGATTGCATTCGTCATGTAGGGAAGGATGAGAGCTCGAGGCTTTTTGATGAGGCGGAGGATCGGGAGTGTGCGATTAGGTGTGCGATGTTTGATGTGCTGCCGAAGGGGTGTTGAGGTGGGAGTGTGAGGGGCTTTGGGGACGGGGATGGGAGTACGGCTGTGGGAAGGGGTGGTGGGGATTAGCTGGACTGATCGAACGGAGCCTCCTACGGCTTTTCTTCCCATGCGAATCACTCCTGGCTTAGTACACACTCGCTTATTTTTTTGCGGCGGCATTTGCACGTTAGCTTTGTTCGTGGTGCGGTTTGCTGATTTAGCCGTTGTTGTATCGCTACATGTACTGGATCTCAAATTGCGGGTACAGAGCCTCTGCCTTGTGATTGAGCAATCATTATGTGTGTTGCAGGGATATGACAACTGAGAAACGGCAAGGGAGCAGGATGTGCATGTTATGATGATTCGTCCTACTTCCTTCTAATCCTTGAAACAGTCACACGAAGCTGATCGTCCATCACGATTCACGCTTTTTGACTCATGTACGAGTACAGCTGATTCATATAACTCAGTACGATGAATCTACGAGTTTTAAAATCTTTTTGGGTGTCTCTATACTTAGCAGTGTGCAACATGAATACGTTAGCTTGTCATGAGTCAACGCACGTATGATTCCTCCTAAGTTTTCTATAAAAGATTCTTGCTCTATTGAAAATCCTCTGCTCCCGAACACAGCATTCTCATTCCTTTGCTACATCGATTTCTTCTTCTTGTGGTAAGCTTCTCACAACACCAAGCCCACAGTGCCACAGTGCAACCGTCCAGCAAACCCTTAGTCGCCTCATTTCTTACTCGAACTCTGAGGCAAAGTAACCCGATCCACACATCGAAGAGACCCAATCTGCAATTTCAAGAGATGGCTGGGACCACAACTGACAGAACGGCAACTGCACTGAAGGAGAAAATGGCCGAGTCATCACTCAGCGAGGGTAGTCTGAGCACCCCACAGGTGCCAGATGCAAATGAGAAAGACTGGAAGCAAGGAGTCCTCTCCGATATGTTTGCTCAGATGAGGCGTCTCGACGTGCCCACAATCAAGTTCTACAACGACACAATTTGGAGAGATGCAATTTACAAGCTTGTGGTATGTACTTTCCATCGTCACAACTCTCCCTATTGACACTAGCTAGGACCAACACTACGTCGAGCTGGGCGAGAATCGCAACACCGTCAGACTAGTGGTTATTCCGCCATCTGCTGAGGCAGGATCTGCTGACGATGGAGGGATTGATGGCACGACAAAGAGTGTTGCCATGGAAAACCATACGCCCTTGAAATCCCAGTGGTATTTGCAGTGGTGGATAGAACGTCAGATGGACGATTTCAACCCGGAAGATCCGAAAACGTATTGTACAGTTATATTCTTCCACTTTGAATGTCTTCATGTACTAAGTCGCTACTAGATAGCTCATATACCCAGTCCTGGCTCGATGGGCCACCCTTTCGGCCTGGAATCCATGTTCGGTCCCTGCATGACGAGGTTTGGAAAGCTGTGGATACTGCCTCCCCGGGCCGGTTTAGGCTTTTCGGTTTAGTAGGTCCTAAGTATGAGTAGGAAAGTAGCGAGGACGGGCCTATAGCAAGGACGGAGGATGGAGGGATACTTCGATGTGTATCAAAAATTGGCTAGAGAAATTGTGTTCTAAGAATCACCATACAGCGGAGTTGTATTCAGCTTATTTCCAGGAGTTACTTATTCACAGATCCCATCTCCACCTTCCTGCTCTCCTTCCTCCCATAAGTCACGCTCCCACCCTCCCTGGTCGCCGAGACAATGTTAATGTCGAGGACTAAAAGAAGCACAACAAGCCTCCCTTTCAGATGACAAAGGCGTTTCTATGTATTTTTTTCGCGAGGACGATGACATTCTGTCCAAAGCGATTTCGGAAAAAGGGACCACTCGCAAGCTGCTGACTCTCGCAGCTACAATTACGCAGCCAATTCTGTCCACTTTATTGCTCAGACAGTCAACGTTCTTCGACCGAATAACCTCACACAATCGGAACCCCATCACAATTGATCTCTGCAAAGCCTCAGCAGATCCTAAAAACCATCAATCAAGACCATTAACATCACACGATCTCAGGAGCCTTGCCTGTCTGGATCGCCTCACGAGACAGGGCAAACGTGTTCCTCGAGCGACTCCCAAAGATTCTGCTTCATGCTCTTTACCCAAGATTGAAGCAAGTGGGCAATCACGTCGCATCTTAACAACGCGGAAAAGATTGGTCAGCTAACTGCAAGGATGTCACCCCTCCGAATGAAACAGGTACATTTGTTGTCTCTCATGCGAGTCTTGCTGTACATCTATTCAATTGAAGCATTATTTATCTCTTCTGCAAGCATCGAGCCAGATAGATAATCGTACCCGCATCACACCATTTTTATGCAAGCAAGTCACATCATCCCTCCCTTCTCCATTCTCCCCATTCTTAATCTCACAATACCCATTCGTCGCCCACCTTCCCCCCGGGCGGCTTTACCTCAACAACATGCCTCCCATTCCCCTCCACCACACCCACATTCGGATAATACAACCCCTTCTTCTGGGCCGGCAAGGGCCTAAGCTGCTGTTCGCTATCACTATTCGCCCTGTACCCTCCGCCATCATAGCCCTTCGACCAGGGGTAGCTCCAATTCTTGGACCATGGGAAGTGCAGGTCTTTCTTGAAGAGCGGCTTCAGAGCTGGGATGCAGGCGGCGATGATGCCGATGTTTTCTTCGGCGCTGTGAAAGGATAAGTCAGACGTTCCAGGGGAGGTAGCGAGAGAAGTGGAGAGTATACTTACACCGACCACACGATCTGGGGAATGAGGTTCCAAGAGACGTCTGTGGGGTCGAAGGATCTGAATAGGAGGGTCCGTATGAGGGCACAGACGCCCGTACTGAGTGGGACTGTCAATTATGCTTATTGAAAGCTGGATGTGGTGGACCTACAAAACCCCGAGACCCATCAAGACACAAATGCTGATCTTAAATTTGAGTTTCATCTGGATATCCCAGAGGAAGGCAATGGGTAGGAGCGCCAGTACCCAATCGCAGAAGACTGCGACAGCTGGTGCATCGAAGATCATCAGCTGCAGTCCAACTTGTTGTCATAAGGGAGATACATACCGCCCTGAAAATCCCCCACTGCGATTTGCGTGCTAATACTCCAACATACTCCTGGAAGCATCGGATTCCAAAGCTTTGCCAACGGCTTGCATTGAGTGGGCACCGAAACAGCAGATGCAATGTTGGTCGTGACAGCAAATGCCATAATAGCGTAAAGTCCGTACTTCCACACCTTCCTCGATCCGAAGATCTTCAGTAAGAAGAAGCAGATTGAGACCCTCGTAAACATTGTCGACAGAATAAGTAACATCTGTGTTATATAGCCATACTTGATAGCTAATGATAGCTTCTCCATCAACTCCGGACTGAACATCAGGTAGTACTCGTGCCTACCAAGGCCATAGTGGACTTGGACCCCATCAAGAGCTAGTGTTACGATTGAGAGGATCAGGCCGAGGACAATAAAGAGGTCATCGAGACCGAGTTTGCGGACAATCAGGGAGCGCACATAAAGCCGGGCTAGAACTAGAGCCGTGGCAACTGCTGTGAGGATCGTCTGCATCCAGATCAGGCTGGCGCCGCGATTGCGGTCCCCGTCAGCTGGGGGAGGTGGCATTGGAGGGCCTGTAGCTGGAGAGCCTGGAGGTGGAGGTCCTGTAGGAGGCCCTGCGGATGACATGATGGCTTGAGAAAGGTGCGGTTTGGCGAACGAGTTTAATGAGAAACTTGGTGCTATGATAATCCCTGGGCCCGTGTCTGTGGGAGACTTTGAAAAGCGGACCAATTGGTGGCTGGGGTGGGATAAGAGTTTGTACCAGATAGTCCAGTGCTAAGGGTAAAATCTTCAGTGCGGAGTTGTTGCAAAGCTGTGAATAACGTCTTATCGCAACGCTAGCGTCTTAAAAAGTCCGAGTCCTGTCTCCACTTTGCTAAAAAGACTGGGCACGAAACAAAAGTGGCTGGAAAGACTGGGAGTAGACGAGAGGTTTCAAAGGAACCTTGGGCAGGGAGATATCACCAGCTAGTAATCTACGACCGAGTATTAGTATGGCACACCGCTGTGGTATGGCACAGACATCAGCTTCGAGTTGTGTGCCACATCTCGCCCACCATGCAAGGCCCCAATCTAGAACCATTCCCAGAAGGGGAAGTACCAACACACGATGATGCCGCTGATGGGTGGATCGTACATGAAACAAAGCACGTGGTTGGTCCAAAAGGATTTAGGCCTGCTGAAATGAGCATAGCGGCACTGTTTAGAGACTACCGAATCCACAAGGGGTTCAATGACGCAGCTGTCATCCTTCATAAGCGGCGTAGTTAGGCTTATGGCGTATGAATACTGAATGCGCATTGGAGCTTAGAACATGTGTTTGGTGGCTGAGCCTCGCACTAATGCAGGTCAGCCGGATTCGTAAGCAAAGCATTATGAATTTAGACCTACTAGTATTTGGTGCCCAATCCCATGCAATGGGAGTGTCCCTTAAGCATTGCTAGATCTAGGATCTACTGTCAATGATAAGGTGGGTTGTTATGCACATAGATTCTGGGGCTTACTCAGGTATAACGAATCATGCTGTCGACACTTGCTCGGTTGAACAGATGAGGTTGAAAGCCATGCGCAACAAATAGTAGCAGCAAATCGACGATTTTCGAGCTCTGTTGGAGCGCAGGCTGCCTGTTCTTCTTGGGTTTTCGTGGCATGTGCTTCATGAGCGTCTTCCGCACCCCGTGTACAGAAAAGTGATGGGTGGACGGCAGCCATTGTAATCGGCTTGGACGTCCAATTGATTCGGACGTTCAAATGATTCTGTAGCCAATTTCCATGGTGGTATCCTCCGGATCGTGGGCAACAAGGTGAGGTGGGTTGGTGCCATTGTACGGACACGGCCATCTTCGAGCTTCTTCCCTACTCAATTAGATAGCTTTCAGCATCAAACTTCACTCGTCTTGCTACACCCCTCACAAAGTCCCAGCCCACGTTAACCCTCCATTTTGATCCTCCCTCCAGTGTATCCCCAGCACCACTACTCTTCACCACCAGCCTCAAGCTTGCCAGCGAGGCCAGCTGGCACATTGTATCCGCCCCTCCACCAGCAAACGTATGCGGTAGTATAGCATGGAATATAGCAAATAGCCGCTCAAGAGGGTAAAGTTGGGGGCCGAGGAGCTTTCCGGAGATCTTCCGGTATTTGGAGGCGCGTTGAGGTGTAAGCGCTGTCCCGCCACCGCGCTTTCGACGCTTGGAGAGGGAACTCTTAGAGAAGAGAGTAATATCGTGTTTGGGATGGTTATGGGAGGCGAGGTGGGCGGCAATGAGGAGATAGGAGGGGTAATAGGGAAGTGTATGGGCGGTCACTGAAGGCGCATCAAGTTAGTAGTGGCATCCCTTGTTGCTATGGAGGGCACGACTTACTCTTCTTTGCATTGGCGTTCGGCGCCAAGGGTGTAATAGGCACAATGCTATCAGCCAGCGCAGATTCACTTTGAAAAAGCCCTTTGTTCCTGACCATCAACTTGGAAGACTCCCGTGCTCCGTAGTGTCCGTCTAATATAGGCTGTATGAAAGGTCTCCATAGCCGTAAGCATATATCGCGAAAGCTGACAATGTCGCGAGCAGCGCTTTGACCCAGAGAATCCCAGACTGCGCCTATGAAGCGGGTCCACAGCCATTGGGAGTCTTCCTTGTTAGCGGTGACTTTTGGGTCACCTGCCTGGGCGGAAGGCAGGCTGTCATAGATGGAGGGGGCGGTTTTAGAGAGGATCGAAAGAGTCTCAGCGCGTGTGTAAGGTGGAAAATGGATATGTGGGATCCCGGAGTGGTGGAGCAGATATGGGCGGGGGCTCGTGAGAATGAGGATGGAGGCCAGGTTTGGGATCTGGAGCGAGTCAGCGTCTAGTCTTTGCGTAGAAGAGAAGCAGTCGCACAATTTCTCCTAGGCGTGCAATGGCAGGTAGCAATGTTGTCGCCGCCTCTCGCTGGCCGTCGATGCCATCAAAGGCAAGGATGAACTTCCCTCTTCCCTCAAGGAGACTCTGCAGCTCTACCACAAAAGCACTGATGCTGTCACATCTTCCGTCGCCAGCATCGACGCGTTCATCATCACACTGTCTCGATAATTCTTCTCTCGTAGCAGCTATCGTTCGCTCTAGCAAGTGCCGCGCAGTAACACATTCTTGCGATCGAATGATGACTGATGGGGTCCTAAGCTCTTCTAGAATAGTCTCAACGACAAAGCTCTTGCCTGTAGCTTCAGCCCCATGAATGACAAGGTTAGAGGGACTTGGAAAGCTGGGCTGCTGATTGATCAGTCAGGGGCTGAGAGCTCGATGGGGGCGGAAACGCACATCTAGTAGACCGACGAGCTGGCGTATTTGGAGCACTCTGCATTGGATTCGATCACTTAATGAGGTCCATATCTCGTCTGGGAGCAATGGCTCCATCGTACAGAGTCTAGTGGTTGCACTCCATGGCGCTTTTTAATGAATGCCAAGCCTGATCGGTTCAATACAGCGCTAATATCATATTACCAATACGCCGAGAAATTACTGTTACTTTTCACCTATCAATGATGATCTCAACATAACGTTGGCTCACTCTATACTGGAGCTTGTCCACAAATGATCCTTCAATGCAAGAGCGCTCGGGGATCGAGCCCTGCATGGGCTGAGAATTGCGTTATCAAAAGTGTGATCTGTACTGCTGTTCTACCCGAAGTGTGAACTCCTACCACGGTGGAGGTGGTTCATTATGTTGGTATTCCACGTGGTACCGATAAGCTCGGTCAACCCTCACACAATTCGGAGTGTAGTATGTGAGTGTAAGTGCAAATACTGTGGAGGCGCCTATGCTCTATAGATTGCCGACACGGCACGCCTGCAGAGTACCTGCATGAACGCACACCATGTATACTAGGGACAGGGACAGTGTTTCATCTAATATTGTGATGGGCAGTTGAGACGGGGTTGTGCTACGTTGAAGGATGTATATATCATTCTTTTCCCCCTCGTGGTTCACGGGCGTTTCCTCACTCCTGGTCTTGCGAACGAGCCTCTGGGTCTATACTCTCTTGATCCAAATCATGGTGCAAACTTCTTCTTGGAAGGATGTCCTTCACGCGGGCACCCCCCCTCCAATGCCGCGGGCCAATTTTTGGAATGGCCACAGCTACCATGGGAGTGGCGCTATATCTAGTACTCGAAATCAATGTGACGGTACTGCACCGCTTCAAGAAGCACAATGGACCGTACTTCTGGAGTTTGTTGATATCATCCTGGGGCGAATGCCTTCATCCTCTGGGGTACATCCTGCAGTGGTGGACATCCAAGTCTCCATGGTCCTTGAAAACCGCCTGCATTCTTTCCGGTCGATGATGGTCTATCAAGGCTGTGTGCTTGGCTATCGAGTTCTCGGAAACTCTTGACGCCTTCATTCCTGATTTTGATCGCTATCCCCACACTGTGCAATAGTGTGCCATGCATTCATCGTTTCTCCCAGGCTCTGGAATTCTTCTAAGAAGAGATCAACCATATACTGGGTGTATAAGCTCCCAGCCAACCAATGAACTGCAGCTTATTATTGTTACGAAATTGGACACGGTCCATCGTGTTCCCCCGTGGTATGAGTAGAGTTTGAGCCATCACTTATAGGTGTAATTTAAAGCCGTATTGACTTTTGTATCGTCTAATAAAACATCGCATCTCACTTCTACAATTTCGTTCTTCTTTATTGCACATGGAACTCAGAGCTCAGCTTTCGTGTCCTGTAACATCGTGGTCGTTCAATACAACCAGATAGCCAGCAACAGCAAGGGGCTCTAGCTCGATTTTACGAAGCAAAACTCCTAATGATCAGCACCAGAGCATGACGTGCTACACACCTTGAAGAGATTGTGACTATGCTTCGAGAAAGTGCTCTCTCAAGACTAAGAGTCCTTTATGATTTTGTGAGCTGTGATGAAATTATACTTGAAGAGCAGAGCAAAGCGCAGAATGATACTCAACATGATGAAGCAAGATCAGCCGCTGTTGCAGCGTGACTTTTCGTTCTCTATTTGTAGTCAAAACATCACCATTGACAACAGCTTAATACTTGACGTTCCACACAGAGCGGAGACAGCAACGGTGGACTTAACGATAAAGGTCATCAACATGTGCACTATTAAGTATCGGCTTATGAGGGGGTGTCGTTACAATCTGGTTACGAAGTCTTGCATGAAGCCGACCTATCTGCATGACGATTCTGTCTTTATGACGTGCATAAACCGTGGGGAACGGAATTTCTGCAGGCAACTAGTGCTATCTGCATGGCTTAGGGGAAGTCTGCGTTAAGATACATTAGGGCTGATCTTCGATCACAAAAGCCCCCGGAACCCCTTAAGTACTTCAGCACGCCCGCACCTGAGTTACTGCTGCATTACAACGGCGCTGCCTCCACCAGAACGCCTCAGGCAACACCGCAAATTCTTGAGTGACCGGAACAGCTTACGATGGCCTTCCTGAGACGGGGTTTGAAGGCTTGCGAGGTCGATGCATTGCAAGAGTACCTCATGGAACCCTGCCCGAGGCTGAATGCCATGCTCTGCCTTCCGGATTGATCGCAGGATTAGAAGCAGATGCTCCTCACGCTTTGCGTCCAAATTTGAGTTCTGGTTCTTGCGGGCCTTCTCGGAACCTTTGAACATGGAGAGTCACACCAGGATTGAGTTGACGTTTGTGATGCTTGATCTACCGTCTACCTCGACTTAAGCTACCCACCTATTTCTTGTTCATGTTTGAGTAAGTGTCAAAGCTTCCCAGACTCCTCAGCCGATGAGCTAATACCTCTCTCCCTGAAAGCCGCTTGGAACGCCACAGATACCCTGTATTCAGTCCCGTTGGTACGAATACTCACGATCCTTCATGCTTGGCTACCTGGGACGCTGGTTACAATTTGCTGTTGCTTAAGATGACAGTCGGGAAAGAGTGTATTTGAGGGGATCTTCATACAAGCTATGGGACCACACCACATATCTGGGACTGGCATAGGCTGCTACAATCGCTCCGGTTGGACACTTCTACAAGCGGTTGCGCTTGGAGGGAAACCGTCCCTGAAGCATGACCCAAGGGGTGGCGCAGGCTTCGGATTCTTCACAAGAACGAAGACCCGTTTTACCCGTCGGCCACGGAAGACTGACAACAGCCAATTGCGCTGTCTGCTGACTTCTGCACAGCCACGATTGTTCTTTCGACCGGCCAATGGGTTGTGCGCCCTGACGATCCACTAGTGAACAGTCCTCCCAAGCTACTACGAATTGTACGCATCGTCTATGCTGTCAGTACCACAGTGACAAAGATAAGCTTGGGAAAAAGAAGCTCAGGTTACTGGACAATCCACCGTCAAGGCCTTGTTCAAATTTCGAGAATTCGCACACTATACCTCCCGTATTGTTGTCCTGAACAGCTGGAAGCTCTCGCCCTCAAAGTAATCAAAATCGTCAACTTCAAGATTCATCATCCCATTGCCTAGTACTTACGGCGTGCACTTGCTGCTTTTTTCTTACTGCCCAGTGGCTCGTGTGGCTCGACAGACCTTATAGCTCTCCACATATATATATCATATCATCTTCTCCTGTGCAGGCGAAGAACTTCAACTGGGTGTCTCCACTGACGGGCAACGCTATGAACGGCGACGACGACAATGGGGCCTTCATGGATGGGACGCAGTATACGTAAGCGATCAGGGTCATGAATTACTGGACTGTCACTAAGATCATACTAGTACGGTGTTTGATTCGTACAACGATCCTGCAAACCACTATGCTTTCTACGCCGAATTCCCAGAATTGCAGCGTCGAGACGCGCTGACAAGTGAAGAGCCTACGATGTACTCCTTCTTCGATGAAGCTGGCTTTTATGCGAGGTGTGGGGCGGACAGCAATTCGAAGTCAGATTTCCCTGATGATGAGACTCCGCAACATGTGGAGGCCACAGCTGCCGACAACTTTGCGAGCCACGGTTTCCCTGTTTCTGGAATTCAGACAGGCCAGGACGGTAGGAGCGAAAGCTTCCCGTACCAGTCTTCTCCAGTAGAAAATCCCGATGAAGAGGATGTCCAACATGGGAACAGTAATACACACCATTCGCATTCGTCTTCACGTTCGTCTAACGATAGACCTGCGAAACGCCGGCGTCAAGCTTACAGAGTGGCTGTGGAGACCCGCCCGACAGTCGGCGCCCAATTCAAATCAGAGAGAAGACCAGATCAGCGTGCGCCTGATATAGCTCTTGGAGGCAATGAAGCCTTCATTGCATCAGCACGACGCAGAGGATTCGAAGATATCATCGCTAATGCTGAACGAGCGACCCCCCCTCCCACACCGGGCCCATTAGCCAACAGTGTCCCGGCACGGGTCTCAATAGTGACCCCACAAACCTCGCCGTCCAGCTCACCCTCTTCCTCGAGACGTATGAATTTCACCGTGTCTGCACCCACCGACGCTACACTTCCTCTTTGGTTCGGTCCGATTCAAGGCGCGGCCTACCCTGCTAGGGGAAACCAAAACCATCTTGGCACACCCTCAGAGGTCTCTTCCACTGCGAGATCACGAGACACACGGCTATCTGATTGGTCGAAAGTCACCAAATCTTCCACCACCACACTTCCTCTCGCCATCGACGAAAGACCCATGTGTCCGTACTGCTCCCATGAAGGCTGGGACGGGTCGCTTTCGTCACAGAAAAATAGCCTACGACGACACAAGCTCTACAAACACCCCAAGCATCAAGACAATCGAAAGTTCAGATGTCGATTTGACGAGTGTAACAACGCAAAGCCCATCGAGCGCAAAGATAACGCGAAGAGGCATCTTAGAGACAAGCACAACGTTAGTATGCTTTCGAAGAAGGATTACCAGCGAAAGAATAACCCACATGGACCGGTCGACAATGTCTTAGAGACCTACTTTGAGAGAGTCTGGGCTTAGAGATGAGTAGTTCAGTCTCATGCAACGATCTACGGCATATTGACGAGAAACCCCTGAGGTTAGATACAGTTGGATTTCTTGGAGTTTTGGTCTGGTAGATACGCTGTCGTGTGTTTATCTGATTCTAAGTTTATCACCCGCACGTTAAACGACACACCCTGGTGAAAACCTTTGTAAAGACCTCATCAATGGAGGTTGGCGGCCTTAGTGCCATGATCCCGTCTCGCTTTCTACATAAATTGCATTAATAGGATGGGAATGGTGGTGAAGTCGGTAGCTAAACATGCGCAAATTGCATTATCAGTGGTCTTATTCCTTCCAGACATCTTTGCACAAAAAATAAATATCGGAATGCATTACTCATGAGTTTAACGGGTGCAAATCTAGATTTGGGAGGCTGAGCAGGAGGACTTCTGGGAGGACTACTTTTCTTGAGTCACCAAAGGGCTGCTCTCGGAGATGAATGGTATCTTTTCACACCTATGAATCACTCGTTCCTTGTACTCAATCCTCTCTTTCTCAAATTGCCCATCAGATCCAGACGTCCTCCAAAGACTCAAATTGAAAACCTCGCTACTAATCTACCACTCGACGCCAAAGAACACATCACGTCCGACGCCACATTCGATTCCTCTTCGTGCTTAAATCATTAATGGTCCAAAAAAAAGAAAGTTACCATGCCGTTCGTCTCCCATCACTTGTTCATATTCTCAACACTTGCTAACAGATTATCTTACCTACAGGCACGCTAACAACTATTCCTACGGCCCTTGTCGCCTAACGACCGAAGCACTTGCACACCAAGCACGAAAGAAGGATAGATCTCCCTTGGAAGAATGGCTCCACCAAGCACGCGCGCACGAGCGATTCGCCGCCGGATACTCGACATCGCATTCTTACCACAATTCGGAGATAAGAGCCAAAGAGAGCCAGCGAAGGACTCCGGACGATTCCCAACGCTCATCCGCTTGTAAAGAGAGAGCATGGCACATCAAAACAAGAGGAGGAGAATTTCCCCAATAGAGGACTGGCTTGGCAGGCGAGAGACACACGAGGTACTGGCGGCAGGGTATAATTTTTCAAGATCTTATTTCCACTCCGAAAGAGAAGTCAAGAGGAGGCGGCGGTAAGCTGAGGGCTGGAAGTGAGGGATGGCGTGGAGCAGTGGCGTTGTAGACTAGCGATGAATGATGGGTAGCAGAGGAGTTGGAGGGGCAGAGATAGCTTTGCGTGACCATCTAAAATTTTCTGAAAAAATCGCGGTCTATAACTGTCAGCGCTTCACATACCTACCTTAGCGCTACATAAATCTTGAACGGGCGTAGCGTTAGGCTGACGCTAACTCGAGCTAAGATCTTGGCAAAATGAAGCTGAAAATCTTGTAAATTTTCTATCACCCAGTGTCTTTATTGACAATGGTCAGATCGGGACCGAATGTCTCCAAGGACTGCTCTTTGAAACTCACTCGAAACTTGTCTCTACAGCCCGTTTCAGCGACTAGCCCTCTGCCTTGTCGGGCTATAGCTTCGGATCAATGATGTAATATGACGTCTCTCATCTACAGTGGAGAAAACATGGCCCCTTTGCCTGTCGCAAGATTTTGGATACTTGAGAATTCACAGTTTTGGTCTCATGAAACCACAAATCCCCATGAGATACAATGAAGCGACTCTAATTCTAAACAACATTAAAGATTTACTACGGCACTAGGCGGGTCGCATGGTACTCAAAGGCGCCAATTGCCCAAAACGAGGCTCGAGGCTGAGGACTATCTTAGACACCACGCGCGACCCGAAATGCTTTACAAAACAGCATCCGTATCAGTTCGGATATTAGCCAAGTATGTGAATAGGTTTGCAAGAAGATGGAGCAAATAATGGAGTCTTCGCCTTGACCGACCACTACATATCTCAGATGTCCTTGGTCTATCGTACTGTCCAACTTTGCAACCCTTAGCGTCTCGCGACTTTCAACATATCTAACGTATATTGACGTAATACTTAATCATGTTATTTTCAGCCCTCCTCGTCCTACTCGCCACAAGTATTGCAATATCTCTCGCCACGCCTGCAAATCCCATTCAGCGTTCGGCTGTGGTTTTACTAAATGCAGCAAGCACCACTTCAAGCCCAACAGCAACCCCCGTGAACCCACCCTCATCACGGGGAAAATCATCTCTGCCGTTATAAATGACCAATATGGTGCAATCCCTCAAGCCGGTACAGCAGAGATCTTCAATATTGGAATCCCGGGATCAGATGGCCTAGTGCTTCCTGTGAAGTGCAATATCACATAGGACGATGGTTCGATGACCGGTGCCTCAACGATATAGAATATTAGTGTGATCGCGATGGTGTATCCTGGATTATGAGTCGAATGAGTACGGTTGGACCGTATGCGATAGGGTACTACTGGGTACCTAAAGTAAGTTGTGGACTCTTACCAGATGATGAGTCGAAGGGCTGACGTTAAATGTCTTCGCGTTGTATCCTGAAAGATTGGAAACCGTGGCCGATTGTGGCCATAAGCCTAGCTATTTGACTTTCGCAGATAGCTGAGCCCCTTCAGATTCTACCGTTCTCTTGGAGAAGAATAACGTGCTCGTGGAACTGAAGCTTCCCAGCAGCACGAAGACAATATTGTACAGACATAAAATCCCGGGAAGTGGAATTGGAAATTTGAATATGTGTCTCTGGATTGACAATGACATACTGATGAATATGTATATATCTGTTTCTGCGTTCTCTGTGTTGTACACACTAGCAGGCCTCAAGAAGACCCTTCGTTAATGAATGGCTTTACATCTTCAGCTTTGAGACAATCAAAGTGTGATCTCGTTTCAGACCCGGGGTACAGGCTCTCTCACTTCGACAAATAAAGGAATGGGCAAACTGGAAATTCGAAGGATAAAGTCCTGACGAAGAACGAGAATCGTATGCAACAATCAATGGTCCAGTCGAGGTGACTCCCAATCATCTTTCTGTGAGAAGTCAAACAGATTCAAGCTAAAACTTTGCATCTATGTATAAGGCATAGATGCATCCGGAATGATCGCGAGGGTGTGACTGTAAGGGCCTTTTTTTTTTAGCTCAGAAACATTTGGCAAACCTAACCCATACGAGAAGCCTTTTGGGGGTCAGTGGCAGCCAACAATTTCTTGAGACTGATGGGTGACCTCCTATATCAATCAAACGGCTTCCCGAGGTCCCTGTGTCACTAAGTCTCTGGCTTAAGACAGAATGTCCTACCGTTTGACAGTAATCTATGTATCTCATGGGTGGGCATCAATGCCACGTGTACGTGCATCATGTATCGACCGCCAAGTTAACAACCTGTTGAAAGTCTACTATCTTTGGCTACCTTTTCTGCGCCTTGAGTATCTGGATGCGAAGTTATATTCGAGCCAAGTCTTCCCGTCTCTGCGCGACCCAACGACAAGACTCCCCGAACGTGTGAGCCTTTCGCGTAATGCCAGGCTACATTCGCAAAGTCGCTGATCAAGACGTGGTGGATTCCACATAGGGGTAGCGGGCACTTCAATAATGGTCGCTCCAGCAATGAGCTTTTCCGTCAAATGTTGAGAGCGCTCCGTAGGCAAAGATCGCATCCAGGGTCCCTGTTTCGTCATCGTCAAACAGCAATTGCTCGGTAAGTGTCGCACTGTTTTCAGTTCGTTCTCTCTTTTGCAGAAGTTGCTATTGGCCTTATATTGTGTGCCTTTCGTCGTGATTGCTCCACCCGGTCCAGTCATGACTGTTGTGATTTCTTTCGATGAAATTAGGCGCATCTTTTTTGGCTGCCGGGCTTGGAAACGTTCTGTAATAAAAGCACCGTTGGCGGCGACGAACTGAGAACTGATTGCAGTCTAGCTTTGCGATTTGATACGACTCGAGGACTTGGGGCTGACGTATAAAGTTTTGTGACGCTGAATTCGGGTCCTTTCTTCTTCACGATCTATACGCCAGCTTCGACATCAACGGGGCAAGTGGAAAAGGTCTTGGAGTGAAAATACTTAGCTGTCGACGTTGCAAAATTGTTAGAAGCGGCGGGAACGTGATATTTGATCCGCCATATTGCAGGCAACCTCTGCCATTATCCCCACAAACGGCGAGGCTGGACCTTGATGGGCTCCTGAAATACTTGGCGCGTCTTACTAAGTGCTTTTCATTTAACTCAGAGGGAAAAGTCTCAGATTTTGCAACTCCCATAGTTATCTTGAATGCTTCGCATCGGAAATCCCGGGCCACTTCTCGAATAGGCGGACTCATGCATGGTGTTCTGCGCGCTATCACAAAAGCGATAAAGATCAAAGTGTAGATCGGCGATCTACACTTCCTTGTGGTAATGAGCGGCAATGCAACCAACAGCGATCCAAATTACGTGCGCAATAACTGAATGCATTAAGAAGGCTTGGGCTGCTGTCACTGTTGAAGAAAACGTAGCCTCATGGGCGCTTTTCAAGGCTTCCCTGATCCAGCAGATTAGGCCGGTCCTCTCGACCCGCCTAAGTTTATTCCGTCGAGAAGGCTCATGCCAATAAATGCAGCCCAAACTGAAACTCGGGTGTTCAGAAGATGGCCATTGGACCCACGCTCCGAAATGAAAATCATGATTGGCATTGACCAATTTCAATGTGGGATGATAACGATGGAATGGTCTTCTTTTCCTCTATTCTCATATTTGCAACCTTTCCCAGGGATATATCTACAATTACACCCTTCAAACTGGATTGCGAGATCTTACCTGCCCGGACCATTCTACGTTGGCTCTGGCTCTGGGCTTTTCTATTCGAGGCATTCAATTGGTGTTTTGTTAGACGAGATGTGTCGCTACACCGACACAATCGGTAGGGGTCCATCAGGTTCTCCTATCAATAAATCTCACATCTCCTGGACACTCTTCTGGATGTCCATAGGCTCTAGCCCGCACGCAATTGCCACGATGACAACGCGGTCTCTTCGGCTCTAGAATTCATAAGGTGTTATGACAACGTTTACTCCTTACGATGTAACGATCTATGTGGGCAATGCGACTGGGCAAGTGTCTACCACCTTAATGCCATGACATAATTCAACCGAACGGCTCGCCGTACGCTCTTCTATACAAGGATCGCTCCAAAGTTGTGGAACATTGGATGATGCCAATTCGGTTATCGCACAAATCAATCGATGTTCACGCTTGTCAATGCGAACGAGGGGATGAGGCTCGGCCAATGAGATCGCCGCGGCCTGCTGACTTCCAGGCACTGCCCCTCAAACAGTGCACGTAGTCGGATTCCATTTTCTAACCTTTAGGTCCTCTTTGGACCCAAAATCACCACTACATGCCTTGTCTTTTTATAATACAACCGCCGCTGTCAATGTGTATACTTACATACAATTTTGGCACGACATCACATTCTCGAACTAGATTGACCCTTTGAAGACCGCACGTACACATTCATCCTCACTACTCGGCCTAACCCAATTACGCGTCGTGGAAAATCCTGGTGCACACCAACGCAGAGCTCGAACTTATCGGAAAGAGGATAGCACTCTATACAGCGAGCAAGGCTTCATTGTGAGCAGATCATTCATACGCTTGCCCTGGATATATAATTGACGCTGTCCAGGTTTCATCTGCCGAAAATCCCCCTCCAGTACCCACAACCTCCCATTTAACTTTCACCTGATGAAAGACAGCTTGGGTCTCTCCTACGAGCTCGTCTGAATTATCACGAAAGCAACACTACAGAGGCTAGACCTAAGTCGCGGTCGGACTCGATCCTTTGTCCGATCATCCGCCTTTGGCTGATGCTCTGCATAGATCTTTCGATGTGTACACCAGGCTTTGAGTGTGAGGTGGTGGACTCGTAAGTGCTGACCGGAAACGGATTGAAGAACATCACTCACACCTGGCAGGGGAGTTAGAGACCATGACAATGTTCAATTGTCTGAGCAGAGGCCTGACGCCAATGTTTTCTACGAGCCATCTCAGCACCCTGCAAGCGTCAGCCAGTCTAGATCACCTGGGCCAACAACAGCCAATAATGATCAACACTACCCGAGTCAAGCTAGCGGAAGCCATCAACCACACGCGATGAGCGTTTTCTCGTCAGATGTGCCAATGCCGACCCAATACCAGCGGAGTCTAGGTCAAACCGAAGGAGACTGGCCGGTACAGCCACCTTGGCCAAATGAAGAATATGAGGTGGACCTATCCCAGCGATCAGACCACATCCAACAAGAGTACCGCCGGGAAGGTCAATCTCGAAGTTATGAACTGACGTCCTCTGGCGACAAATCTTTCGAACAAGACTCACGCCATGTCGGAGCACAGTTCGAACCTTACAAGCCAGAGGATACTGCCAGCACGGTGGAATACGATACAGACACGTCCTCACATCTTCTTGCCAGCGAACACAGCTTGGTCGATGAAGACGGGTTTCAAAACAGGCCCTTGCTCTCATCAGGTCGCCTAAGTCCAGACCCCAATTCAAAAGGGCTACTCATCGCTCACCGTACCCTCTTTTCCGAGGCTGATGGCAGTTTTCTCTATGCCGCAAGCAGCGATGATGTCCAGATGAAGGATCATGATATTCTCGCGGAGGACCATCAAAGTCCTAGCATACTTGTTAGCGATCCTTCCGGCCGCCGCTTGATACCCGTCGCTGATGACGTTTACAACGCTCTGCCTGCCGAAGGCTCAACAACACCTCAACGCCTCGTTGGGCAAGTATATCACTCGATGTGTAGCCTGAACGGGGAGTGGATGAAAAGGCTTGGGTTCACACCTGATCTGTTTGTATACTGCTCAAAGTTTTCAAGACGTTCGCTCCTCGAGATTGGTATTAGGACTGTTCAGGCATGCTTCCGTGGTAGCTTACCAACTAAATTCGAAGAGATATTTGCGCTGATGCATATTGCCGTCGCCTGTTCACTCGTGAACAATAAAATTGAGATTCCGGGTCGTTGGAACCTAATTGCCTCGGATTTACGTCGCTGGCACCAAGCGATCGAAGATTCTACCGAAAATCTTTTGTTCATTCGAATCTGGAATCGGCTGTGGGCTCCACAGAAATCTATGTCAACGGTACATCAAAAGAGTGATCTAGCCAACAAGGAGTCGCGAGATGAGCTCCCTGAACCACGAGCTACCTCCCAGCCCCCAAAGAGCAACCTCAATGCTTCATTTCTGGGAATAGGCTTTCCTCCGAGAAGACCACAAGCAACGGACCACAATGACTTTGCGTTGCTTCAGCACCTCATTGGTGGGATCGTCGTCAAAGAATGCTGCTGTTTTCTTGATGGTAAGTCCACGAATCTCATGCTTATGCTCGATATATCGGGCTGAATTCGTGCACAGCCTTGGATTACACAACATTAGGAGAGCGAAATGCAAAGCCATCGTCCCGTCCCACTTGTTACGATCCGATAGAGATCGAAGGAATGAAGGCAATTGTTACGAGGCCATTACGACAGTACCGTGACATTGAGTGCCTATTCGACCATGTCACGAACACCGAATTTAAGCTACAACATGGCTTGATACGTACTGTGCGGGAGCTTGAAGTCACCCTGATATCGTGCAGCAAGGTACTTGCATCCTGCATCAAAAATTATCAACACCCTCACTAAATCTCAGCAGTGCCCTAAAGTTCCTATATTGGTTCGTAACAGATTCCGAGAGCTTGTTGCCGATGGCTGTAACACGGCCATGGCACATCTGGACTCCGCCTGGCGCAACAGTTATCATGTAGCGGTCCTAGACTTCATGATAGCTACCTCCATCGATATCGAAGAGCCTACAACCTCTACGACTCTTTCGACTTTTCAGAGAATAGTTGCGAGTGGGCTATCAACCGTCACCCCGCATTTGTTATCACACGCTCCTGCTGCATTTCCAGATCTTGAGCATCACGACGGTCCCATCGATCGAACGCCATCTCCTCTCCTCATAAATGTACGAGAAGGTCGCTACTCCAATCATTCAGACAACAACAATGCGGGCATGTCGTCGCCAACATCTCCTCATCTCTTCTCAACGGATCCTACTACGTTTTCTCTGAACTCCTTTGACTACATGTCGTCAAATTCTCGTTCGTCCTCTCAGTCGGCCTCGGTCGTTTCTACAGATCGGCCAGCCACAGTTACACGCTGCGAGCTCTGTCCTGGGAAAAAGTTCACGGGTCAAGCTCAGTCCCAGGGAAGAAGCCTGAGGCGACATAATCATATTGTGCATGGAATCGACCCAAGACCTTCTTGCTCATTCCTCGGGTGCCGTGAAAGCTTCTCTCGTGGTGATAACAAGAAAAGGCACATGGAACGGCAGCATGGCATAGTTCCTCCGCCGAAAATACCAGCCACCCAAAAGAGAAGAGCAGATGAAGAAGCGTGATCAGATCTTCATGACTGCTCGATCTTACTGAAGCGATGCCCATTTCATGAAGCGCCAACCAGCTTCCGACGCTTTTCTATCCATACGAATCACGTTAAAGAATACGCTCTGCCAAAATCGTTTTAGTTCATGATATGTATTGTACCTGCTCGGCGCTACTCTCAGGGGAGAATACCCAAAAGCTGGAGAGGGCTTAAATTAATCTTTGGCGACGAAGCTTCGGAGTTCCTAGGCTTTGCAAGTAGCATTTCACGGCCAGTTTTGACTTCCCATATAGATTTTTCGTTCTAGAAAATTCATTACACTTATGAGATCTCGTAAGTTACCTAACCCACTTTTCTTCCGTGTTATATGAGATCCCTTGTATTGGCGCCTTCCTCATGGAACATGTCGAATGATTTTGCTTCAAGCATGACCTCTTGCCTCAACAGCTGCCAGCGATTTCTCCTCAATGAATCCTTCGCAAAGGGAGGACCTCCCGGGTAGGTTGCCCCTGGAGTGGAAATTTCCCCGGGTAGGAGGATCTCCATAGCGGAGGTCTCTCCAGAGGTCGGCGCTAAGTGAGGACTTCAGATAAAAATACTTCAATGTCAGCAATCATGATTCATACTACCTAAAGAGGACCGAGGAAGATGTCCATATATTCAGGACAGTCCACCTCTACAGGCCGCCCCATATCCAGCAGCTTCAACCCGAGAGAAAAGACCAGCACTAGTAAAAGTCTTCTTCTTATTGCTTCGATAGTCTCCAACGCGGCCCTTGGCTTCACACCACCTGATCCCCTAGCAATATTTTATAACGGACCGAGGGCCTGCTCTTCTCCTTGTCCGTATCTCTACCAACCACGCTTCTCTTCACTTTCATCGAGATCACAAACATGCCGTTAGTCCATTCCTTCCCTCCCTTTCACTAGTATTATCTAGCTAATCGTCATCACAAAGACATAGTACCGCAGACCCTCAGCTGACAAGCATCGCTCTCGAACGACTGGCAATAGACAAGAAGTATTCCGCAACGAAGGCATTCCGTACGAAATCGGAGACCCATGAGCGGATAGCGCTAGGGAAGAAGAGCAAACGCTCGCTAAAGAAGATGAAGAATTTCCTTGATGAGGTTGATCGGAAAACGAGATGATGAGGGTTCTATAGAGGTTCATTGAAAGCTGAAAGGGTGGAGTTGGCAATGAGCGAATCGGGTAGCGGTCCCCCATGATAAAATAAGAAAGAAGTCATTTGTAGTTTCAGCGTATCATTTCAGACCTTTTGCGCGGTACGGAAGCTGAGGTTGAGTGCCTTAAAGATTCTGTATTTTGAGAGTAGTCTATACTTCTAGGTGTAATTCCAGGCCTAAGGATGTAGCCTTAGCGAATAATCTTCGGTGTTAGCAGTGTTCCTTGGTAGAAGTATGATATATTCAGCGGACTGTAGCTTTCTAACACATTCAATATATGTTATACATAGATCAAACTCAAAAGTCGTATGTTCATGAATATGATAATACCACTTGAAATGGTTGGATGAAAGTAGTGACAGGCGGCTAGAAGGATGAAAATATTGTACAGCTCAAATTTCCCCCATAATTAACTCGCTCGAAGGAACATAGCACAAACGCGCCCATAGCACAAAATTGACAGTCAAAGCCCACTGAAAATGGAAGCAGCATCGCGGTCAATCTTCACACGATTCACTCTCCCCCAATTTTGAACTTAGATTTGTTGACTAGCCCCCAAACAAGCACACAAACCGGGCGCTGCAGCCTGCATGACGCTAACACAGAAGTTCTCTGGGTCGCCGATCGTCACTCAGTCGCTGAGTTGGGGGCTAAGAAATATTCCGCAACCCCTTCTCTACAAAGCAGGACGTGTGGGTGTGGAGCACGGAAAAGCTCAATCAGCCAATCGATACGCGCTGTATGTCCGAAATACGACCACAGGCGGGAGGCCTGCTCGAAAAGGGCTAGGTTGCGTAGGAGGGAAATTCCCATCATGACCTAGACACCCTTTTGCGAACCCTGAAAGAAAATCAACTTCCTTAACATGTGAGAGTCTTCTGCCAACAGAATTGATAGCAGGTCAAGTAAGATTTAATCAAGGAGGCTGTGATGGCGCCTCGGCCTTGTCCAGCTTGACTCTGTTTTCACCATGTCTAGCGTGACTCGTCCTCGGATTCACGAGCGCAGCACCGAATTTTACTCGCAGTATCAGCTCCGAGAAGAGTTCCTGATTTCTTGTGTGCGCATCCCTTATTACGAATCAAACCTCGCGTTGCTGACGTGCGGTGAAGATGCAGCATTACCCTTTGGTCACCCGGTTGGACACCATTTTTTGATCTCCCACGAGGCTTAGTGCTTTGGGCACCAATGGCCTCACAGCTGGCGAGGGCTACGACTCTTGTCAACATTGCATGAACACCTTTGCACAATACCGTTACTAGTGATCACGAGAACGAATCTTCTTCGCGATTGGACCTTAGCCATAAAGGCATGCTACGCTGTGGCCGGTGTTTCTGGAAGCAGCCTTCGGTGCAGCCTGTCTCGAGAAATATATCCCTTGGACATACACTCATGTACATGGGCCTTCTCCAAGCCTGGTGCGGCGGCATTGATGTTTTCAGGAGACCCAGTCGAGATTCAACACCGTGTTCCCTTTCGCGCTACTTCGAGCAATCGTGTTGAGATAGTCGCCACGGTCGCCAACCCTTTCATCGGCGATGGGTACCCATAGCCTTAAGTCCTACAGAACGCGATGTCTTGGAGTGGCCAGCACGATACATGGCAATTGATATTGTTGTTCTTCGCATCGGCTGGCGAAAGCGGTTACCCTGGCTTTCCACTCGTCGCTAGCAAGGTGCTGTCCTCTTCCGTCTATGACACCGCCTAAGGCTACAATGGACATCGTGGAGAATGTGTCCCCAAACGACCCGCATGATTTTAAGACAATAACCTCTGTACGTCAAATAAGCTCACACCCAGTCATTCGCCCAGCTCATGTTCCAAGGTTCTTTTTTCCATCTCTTGCATCTGTCAGGAGGCATGCGCCAGCATTGAATCAAACGTCCAGAGCACTTCAACGTTCACAGTGTTCCTGTCGTGTTTGTCGCAAACACAGCCGTTTCACTGACTGAATGCTAACGTGAGTCAGTAAGCGACTAGAGCAGTCCTCCGTCACGAATATCTGGAGGTTTCACCATGCTGCATCCTCGATGGTCGTACCTGGCGCAGACGGAAATTTCAGTCAGTTGTCGTATCAGTGAGTCTACTCCATAACCTGCTCGATGGGCTTCATTGATAAAATGATCTTTTTGTTTTCAGTATTCACAGCGACTTATCCTGAGCGAGTCAAGAGGACGATCTCTTGGCCGAGTCCTCCCGTCATGAATCACAAGGCTCTCCAAGGGTCAATCGTATCTTCCTGCCTCAATATGCCGGTCGCAATTGCGAGGATTGGCCTGAAAGTGGGAGCGAGGGTGACACCTTTGGGAGGATAGATGATTTGGACGATGCATCTCAATCAACACATACTCAAGATGAAGACGACCTTTTTGCGGGTATACGCTGTGAAGATCATGGCGCCTTGTCAAGGACTCCAGATGCTACGTGGACCTCCAAAGCAGAAATCACAAGCAGCAGCAACGAGCTTCAAGATTCGTCTCGTCATGGAAACAAAACAGTCACCACAACCATGGTCGGCGATCTCGCAAAATATCCTGCGATAGATCCACTCACTGCAACTCGCCATCATCTCTCCTACGACGTGTCCGTGGAAGTTGGCTTCGACTCGCTCAAAAACCCTGGTCACAAATGCTTTCAGTGCCGCTATCGTTTATTTAGCCCAATACAGTCGCAACTCAAAAGTCAAAACGCCGTGGACACCGATAGCCTCGATGTCCATTGGTAAGTATTCGCAAGCCGCCGGCTTGGCTCCATTAAGGCAAAAACGCGGACGTGGACGACCTAAGAGCTCTTCGCGATATTCATCTCGACCGTGTCCGGTCGCGTACAGTCTCATTCTTTCCTGAAAGCTTAGAAGAAAGTATGAATGACGATCATTCGGCCACAAGCTATTCTAATTTCAACGAACTCCGAGACACTGTGCAACTGTCACCACAGGAATCATACGCTGACCGGGCGATCGGCATAGCGCCCAGAGACGGTGGAGGCTTCCAGAGACTGGATCCGAAGATAGAGCCCCAACATTTCGTCAGCTCACCAGGAGCGATGGACGCGGATTCCCAGGTGGACTTACCTATCAGCCTGAACACCAGCCATCTAATAAACTCTTACAACGCCTTGATTCCTTTGCCCACAGGAAGGGGTACCCAAACACCCATCAACATCCTGACCAGATCGGCCTCCAATCCAAAAATTTACCAGCCTGAACTCAAGACGGGCTAACTTCGCTGGTTTGGAGACACTTGGGCCCCGCGTCTGTGTCTATCCATCTACGAGCTACATCACTATCGGTCAAAGCTCCTTGTTCTCTCGACCTTCTCTCGCGTTGCCCACACTGTCTCAGAGACGATTCTTTTGCCCAGACTTGCAGAGACCGCCAATCAAACCTCTTCCGACGTACAAGAATGGAACACGGGCAGGGTCCTAGACCTCAGTGCCCGGAGGACGGACGCGGTGGGGCATTCAAGCGTTCGGATGCTCTGGCGACGCATCGACGAAAATTCTAGGGGGCGTCGTGCTATACTGAAGTCACCAGTGTTCACTGGCTGAATATTGGACGCAATATGGTAGCTGCTCCTGCTTGCGCCTTTGACGAGTCGATTGATGAAGAGATCTGACGTGCTATGAAAGAGACTCAACGGATTTATGTAGCGGCCTTGACAAGACTCGTCCTATGTCCAAGCCGGATTACTCATCGGGTACGAAAACGGTGGCACTTTGCCATTGGCTACCTAACGACATGAGGAGCGGTCAAATTGCAGGAACAATATGTAATACCCAAATCCTTACTTAGTTTGAATAGTAGCCAACGGATATATGGCAATGTCTCTTTGCAAATATATGATACCTATCTACTAAATTCATAAATATCCTCTCAATATCGCAAGTAATTCTGTGCGCTCCACTAATCATGTTGTACGTCTTCCTATGCTCCAGAAGATTGGAAAACCTTATGACTGGTGAGACGTTTCGTAGAGGCTATATCATAATAGGAGCTTTCTCCCGCTCGTCGAAGCCTCGGCATTCTGCGTCTAGGAATGGCTGCAAAAACGAGAAATGCATGAACAGTTGACGATACAAAGCTCATGGCGCTCTTGCAATGCGACTAAAGTTGACGTCAAGAGGAACCAGCGACGAACGCAACGGGAAAATCAGCGGGGGAGATGAGTGCCGGCTGGTGAACGATGTGACCGAAGTGAGGGGGACTGCAACTCGATTTGCATCGTTCCTGGCGGTGAGACCTGCCAAGGAGGGGTATGTTTCCTTAGCCTCCATCAAAGGTACCATGTTCGCCACCGTACCTTATGCCCTGGTACCTCGCCTTTTTACCAATTCTGGATCACCATAAACAATTTGACATTATGCCCAGTCCTCATCAGTAGTATTGAAACAGAGCATGGACAAAAAACCATTCAAATAGATTTTATGGATATTCTTAGGGCCATCAGATGGGATGCGAGACTGAAGAAGTCCTTAGCGCACGCCTAAGTTACCCGACAATTTCCCTGCATGGACAATCTCCTCTGTCAATGACAACAATTGGCATTGTCATTCATCATGTCTGAGTGAACTTCCAATATAGGATATCAGAGATATTTTTTGGACGGCGGCAGCCTTGGGCTGCAACCTGTTGTTATTGTTTATTACCACAAGCCATATTTACGTGACGGAAAAACTTCGCCAAGTCTATAAGCGGTCAGAATCAAACTCGAGTCATCCACACCTCAATACCAGCAGCCTCTTCATTCACTAACGGCAACGCATTCTCACATCAGCCTAGCTCTTCTCCTACAGTTCCATAGTAATCTTGAATTGCGTCTGAGAGTCACATCTGTGACCGGTATTGCATCCTCACCATAGCGTGATCTGCATTAGCAACAAATAACAATGGCGTGGGTAATCCTTTTCCATCACCATGCATTGCAGTGTATTGAAAGTCACTTTTTGAGTAGGGACCAAGAAGCAACTCATCGTTTGACCGCCAACGCTCTCGCAAACATCCAAACCTCTCAAACATCCCAGCTCGACAGCTGGCAGAACCAGCCGGAGCGGTACGAGCAATTGGTCGCTGGAGCAAAGAAGGGACAAAGGAAAAGGACAAAAGAGGTGAAGAAGGCTGCACAGGACAAGATGGAGCAGCTCTTTAAAGATACAAAGATAGATGAGTCGAAAGGGTAGCCATGTGGAATGAAGGGACAAATTGATTTCACATCGGTCGTACCCGCAATGTGTCCTACGCGAAAGGAAAAATCGAAAAAGGTTGCCGCGGGCGGTAATCCATTCATGATAAGAAGAAATGGCTTTGTGGGTATTTCCGCATCAGCATTGGAGTACTGGGAGAAAGATAGCGCTGCCATTGCCTGTCATTTTGTTGAAGCATAGTGCGTTTTAGCGTAAAAAACCCTTGTTCCGCACTGAGAAGGGTTTTTTTAAATGAGCATGCAAAAGATTGTTGGTTTGAACGAGAACACCATCCTTTATCCTTGATGATAGGATAAAATCGAGGAGAAAATGTGTTTCTGCCTTCGGATGTCGTCACATTCGCATCCGGCTTCCTCTTTCTGGATCCCAGCGGGCTTTTCCTGAAATCGTAGTGATATTTAGGAACGGGGCCGTGGTTGGGTCTGCTCATGCCCATTGACGAGTTCTTGTGTATATGGGTTCCCTATGCCGGTGCTGTCCGTGACTTTGTCCAACTCGCATCTTCTATTTAGGTATCTTGGTGTGGCTTTCCATTGTTTCTTTCTCGCAGATATCTTAGCTATCTGAGTAGTTTTGGTTTGGGGAAGCCGGCAACGAAAGCTTTCCTTGTGATTCGTGTACTTTCTTGTACTCATAGAGGCTATGTTCGATTGTTGGTATAGCATTGGAGCAGCAGCTAGCGTATCGAAAGATTCCTGTCCTAGTATGGCTGTCAGTACCAATTGACCTGTCTCTGAGCCAAAGAAGATGAAGAGAACGGCAAGGGAGGCTATTATTATATGCATTGGATCCGATCAGAAGGCTTGGCCTTCTTTCCAATCCATGGTGTTGCTTACAGCCCACTTCTCAAAACATTGAAGAGACGCTAAGGGAGGACTCCCCCCTGTTCTCACGGTAAGCGCACTACTGATGGAGGGTTGGTCAACGCAGAGATTGGCGGTCGGCTTGACATTGCGCTTTAGCTGGCAATCTCGGGAAGACTAAGCCAAGAGAGGCTAGTCAGCTGCAACGCTGTTGCGTAGGCCCTCAAGTACATGCACGCGCCCTGCATCTTTGAATCCATGAGGCGTTTTTGATGCATCGCTTGCCAGCAGGCTAGTGAGTCATCTGTATAGCGGTCTGCTCTGGATCGACAACACGATCCGTGGCTAACATGTGGCCAAGTACAACACCACAACAAAGTTACAGCCTCTTGGGAGTAGGCAACACAGCTAGCACCAAGTACTTAATGATTTTTCTGCCATCGGAATGTGACTCCCTTTATGCTAGCAAATCAACTAGCAGCCGCGTCAGGGTGACCGACTAAAAAGGATTCGTGTTATCTACTGGGTGTGATCTGTGCATACATTGACTGTCTGCTGTCTTGGGGCCTTATCAACGGCCAGAGCTAAGTACAGGTACAAGACACAGAGTCAACGCAAGCATGATAATAAATTCGTGCTTTTCGAGTCTTGGAAAGAAGAGTCGCACCACAGACCCATCGCTAAATAGCAATTCTTGTGTTGCCTATCAGACACTTTATGGGTTATTGTATTGTTCGTAGACGCAGATAATATGATCAGAGTTCACCTGAATAAATCCACTTGCACAGGTTTAATGCTCATTCTTTGTGGTCGTTGCTCAGTGAGATCTTTGAGCACTATTCAGGCGTTGTTCAGTCTCTTCATATCAGCCGCTTTTTGGGAGTTGGAGAAGGGTCTCGTTGTGGTTTGAGCGCAAAATGGCCTTGCTTGGAATTGAAAGCATCCTCAAGTCAAGTGAAGTCGCTGCCCTCCTAAACTCGCAACCATAATGCTTTGAGGGTCATTCAATGTTCTCAGCTGTAGTAAAGCGATGTTCATGTGGCGTCAGCATAGGACCGAGTTTCGGCATTAATATCACCCGTGAGGTATAAGAAACTTGACGGCACAAAGGGTATCATTTCATGTCTTGTATGTACTAGGGTTAGGCTTCATATCCTCCATCTCAACAATTTCTCCTCTTCTTCATGCGATGGGGTTCCATCGGTAGCGGAGCCACGCCATGCAGCGATTTCATATGTCTTTTTCTGTTATCACCTCGGCCAGGCGCAAAGGTCTCATTGCATCCCGGTACGGGACAAGAAAGTCTCTCGTCAGTCCCATGCACAGTATGCATGTGCCGCCGCAAGTTCCGCCTTTGGGACTTCAATGTACCCCTGAATGTTATTTCATTACAGCGATCACATCTCAAATTAAAATCTGCAACGGTTGGTACAATCGGATATAAAGGGGAAGACGATGGAGAACTTCGTGGTGTGACGTTAGGCGAGGTTACCGAGCTGACTGTTGGATCTGCTGACAGGGTGCTTGTAAAAGCGGGCGGGGAAATGTTTGGCATCTCGCTTACACGGTCGTCGAAGGCAACAGCCTCTGATATGTCGTAATGCTCGGTGCTGGGACCTGGATGCATGCTCACTGGAGCGTGACTACCTACAATTAGGGCAGACGATCGATTAAAGGATCTTTGGGGTTCATCAGGAGGTAAATCATTGGGCGTTAGGGCATGCGGCTCGACACCGCCCAAATATCGTCCATGGGACTCGCGTTCCACTTTGAGTTTTATGATCAAGTTCAGATCTGCAATATAATACTCGTTGCGCCAATATAGATCTGCTGGCTGCATGACAGAGTTGCATCGAGTGGCAACACTTTTCAAAAACTCATCGTGAGATCCCTGCGACCTGTCAGGAATATATAAAAGCATATGAATTATCTTTCTTACATGTAAATCTGTGTATGTGATCAGCATGACTTCGAGCTCTCGCACGCCTCGTATAAATCCGTTGATCAACTTGATCTCGGTATCCATAATATGTTCGCGGACTATCTCGGCTCCATAGTCTTGCCACAATGGCTTCGTGACAGATTTCTGCATGGCATCGATGAACGAATCCTGTAGGTGCGTCGCAGGATATTTCTTGTTCCTCTCTATGATGGCAGTGTGTTCAAGGACTGTTGCTGCAATCAGCCAATCGTACTGCAACATCAACCAAATTGGCACTCACCATCCAAAAATCTTAAGCAGTCTTTGAAGGCCATGCCGTCCATGAGTACGTGAAGTAGATCTCCAGGCTTCCGATCTCTGGAGAAGCTGACGAGCGCGTCGTTCCGAAGCTTTGGCCTCAGATAGTCAAAGCTAATTGGTAGAGAAGGTGGGATAGCACTGTAGGTGGGAACAGAACTCGAAAAGTAACCATCAGCCAAGGGACCTTCTGACTGTGCAAATTGTTCATAGGCTTGCGGACGCCACAGCTTGCTCCAAATCCTAGTAAAAAAAGCGACCTCTCTAGCGTTCGAGATCGCAAATCGCCAGTCAAGTACGTCTAAGGAAAAGCCCTCCCAATAACACGAATCACCATCCGTATGGACTACTGATGGGATGGCGAATAGGACGTGAGTCAAGGCGAACACATCCTCAAAAGTGAATGGCAGAATCCCTTCTAAACAACCTTTCATTGTGCGAACCCCACTTTCTAACAACGAGTGTGGCGATATCGATGCTGAGCAATGCACAAACAAGTCCTGTAAGTCTTGTGTCGAGGCTAGACTTTGCATCCACACCATGTTCAATGCATGAGAACGGTCACACACCAGCCCAACAAGCTGGGTCGTTGTGCTTGATTCATCCTCAAGAAGTAAAGCGTCGTCTTCATCAGCTAAAGGTGCTGTAACGCGTCCATATATATCGCTGACAAGGATGCTCGGACGTGGTATGTCGTATAGAGGAAGTATACCGAGGTTAAAAGTCATCTGCTCACTACCAAAGGCGCCAATTTTTGTCTGCCCATAAATGTCACCAGGATTTTCTGATCTCGAGCTTGACTCGGGCCAAGCCTCGGGCTGTAAGAGTAGAGCGTCATCATGATACTCGTCTTGACCTAGCGCACGATTACAATTGGAGACACTCATTGCGCCGTTCCTCAAGAACTCGTGTCTTTTTCTTGCATTGTAAGAAACGTCGCTACCGAACTGGGCACTTAGGGAACCCCTTTCTTGTTTATTGCTCTTGTATAAGTTCGCTTCCCTCCACTCCCACTCGGAAGACTCTGCAGAAATAGGCAGACAAGCGTAGCCCGATGATACCAGTGAGTGACTCGTCGGTGCAGTATTGTGCAACTCATCTGAAGTAATGTCCCAACGTAAAGATTGAAGGGTGAGTCTCTCCTCTGCATTACGATTATTGATAGGAGCGTCTGGTACGGTTTGCGCATCGGGCTGTGAATCAAATGCTAGTACTCGTAGGAGCTTCGCTAAATGATGCTCATGTCCACTTCCAAGATCAAAGTCGACTTCGTAGAATATACAGCTAGCAAGCGCTGGATTACTGGAGCTGAAGCTGCCCACTATCTTACTTGAGGATGTAAGGAGATTTTTGACGTCCAACGAACGATGAGCTGACTTTACATGGCGGCGCCACTTACGTCGAATAGAGATCATGACGGAGCTGCTCCAGTCGTCAGAGTCTGGATATACGCAATTCCAGAGATCTCGAGCTTCGTATCGACGCCAATGGCTAGACGTTCGCGACAGGACCGACGAGCAACAATATAGACAAAAGAATGATAATGTGGCCGTATCGTGCTCCTGACGCTTGCTTGGTAAAAGGACCGCCACATTCCAGTCCTGCGACTCAGAGAGCTCTGAATCATATAGGCCATCTTCAGAGCTGAGATAGCCTGACTCAGAGCTTTGATTGCTATTTCCAGATTGAAAATACGCTGCTCGTTGCTCGTTGCTCATTCGTATGCCCTCGACCTTCGCATTTGACACCTTATGCGTCCTTGTGCCACGGCCCGAGACCCTCGGTTGCAGCTTCGGTTTGGACATGACGTCACCGTAAAGCTCTTTTTTCTTGGAGAAAGAATGTCGGCGCACCAATTACACGTCACTTAATGACAAATCCTCCTCTTGATACCGTAGAAGCTAGGTTGCTCGCATTCAACCTCTTCTTCATAAAAGCCGATTTTTCTTGTATGAAGCAACTTGGGACAACGCTTTATATGTTTAGGATGCTGCCAAAGGACGTTTAACTTGTGTGCCAGTCTCAGCTTAGTAAGACTGGGCGACTCCGACAATTTCTAGCACCTCTGGTCCAAGTCGTCCGAGGAGACTCAGTAGATGTTATCAGAAGCTAAGCTGAGGTTCTCGCTCGATTCTATAACGATTCGTCCCTCTGTAGCACCAATTCGTTCAATCTCATCCAACGCACAGTGAGAGTGGGGCTGACATTGGACATGTGAAGCTGACGTTTATAGCAGCATTGTTATCCAGCTCACAAAGGTAGTTGAGATGAGACGTAATAGCTCGAGTTTGTGAGATGTTCCTTCATGGCTGGATCGACGTTGGTAATGTCTCAAGCTAGGCGCCGATAGGGTATAGCGTGTCTCAGTCCCACTTGCTCCATGCGTCTACCCAGTAACAGCCAAGAAAACGAAAACGAAAAAGAATTTGAGCGTGGCCGATCTATCTCTCGGTTTCTGAGGTGATAGGGTGCTCAAGCAGCATTCCCTTTTTATTTAGATCTTGGCCGAAAACAATGTTTACAAAAACCTGTACAGTGACAGCAACTGCGGCAACCTCGCTCTCCCTACAGGCCAACGACTGCTAGAGACACTCTCGATCACATTTGCAGTAATTGTAGAAATCCGTGATCATTGATCAAATGGACATACGGGCAAGTGGCCTACCGAACAGCCATATCTTCCTGAGATTTCCAGCGTTGGGCTACTGGATTGGGATATGCCAATCTTCTAAGGCGTTGCTAGGATTTTCAGCCGAGAGCATGATGATACTGACCACCCAGTGGTTCTTGCTTGCGGCGGCCCGCCCATGATGAGAATTTTTACCAGACCGGAGTCCCTGCTCGACAGTATTCATCTTTTCAACCTATTATTGTCGCTGGTAATTTGCTGTGTCCTGCAGCCTGCAGATGTACTGGGATGCGAACCATGCATGACATTCCCTACCTAAGACTGCGCTGCCCATAGCTGACGAGGCATTTAGTTCGTCCGCTTATACAGCCTGCACGTACAGCATGTGAAACTTTGCTAGAATACGTATCTGCGCTCAACTATATTTGAATCTTAAAGCCAGACCTTCTATCGTAATTACAGCATAAACCATGGAAACGAAATTTCTTCAGTCTTTGATACATTGTTTTGTGTATCTTGTGATACGTAGAGTACATAGGCTACAGGGTCAACCAGGGTTGCAAACCAACAAGATTCAATGCACAATGCCTGGAACAAAATCGAGATGAGATATTCGGCCACCTTCACGGCCAAACGAGCTAAATTGTGGACTTCAAGTCATCTAAATAGCCTAGTTTTCATAGCGCATCTACATCAGCCGGCCCTCCTACATCTTCGAAACCTCACTGTACACATGGATTTCGACAGCTAATACTAGCTTTAAAGTAGCGATCAAGGCCTTTCGCCCTCGCTGACTTCTTTGGAATGCACGTCTAAATATAGACCGTGGTGGAGGTTGAACAGTTGAATATTATCTATGGTGTTGCTGTTGCTACATACTTGGAGCGTAAGGCTGGCTTACTAAGCAACGCTAACCCTAACCAAGTCAGACTGTATTGGAGATTCTGCCCAAATGCCAACAGACTTTGGCACAAAATAACCGTCTTCATGCGTAAATCGAATTGTAAGACTGCACCACGCACACACACATACACATGTGTACAGCTTTGGAAGAGATGTGCAAAATCCAGAACCGGCATTGTCAACTAACTTCGATGCATTGAACGAAACAGATCGTTACCTAATTCTTGTAAAAATAGCATTGTCTACGGCTTTTAGGCTGTATTCAAATCCCGGCGCTCCTAGTCGTATCCCAGATCTTTCTTCAGAAGAATAAGTCGGGACAGCCGAAGAAACGGTGAATGGGTTTAAAAAGGAGGTTCGATGCTGGTGGCTGGAAACGAGATGGAGCAATGACGATCTGATTAGTATGGTATACGTCCTGGAAAATGTGCGGGCGCCACTCACGGAACGGTTCTTGAACATTGTGTGATAAGATCTTGTCCTGAACTTCGTTGATACATCATCAATATCCATTTTATGGGCTGTGATTGCTCAGTCTGAGGAACTTTTTGATGACGGAATCTGATTGGTTCGTGATGTTGGGAGGGCAAAGGAACGAATGGTGACTAATCACTGCGTGAAAGAAGATGCACTGAGACATACTATCGTAGAATTTATCGATATGAGGATTTTATACAATAGATTCTACTTTTACTGAGTGCCCGCTTATTAGCATGGCTTTTCAGAACCATCATCTGAGAAATGCTTTCTAAGAGAAATAATTTGGTAATTCTTCCGGCCCTACTGTCATCTTGGTGAATTGATCAGGGATCTATGATGATCTTTACACTTATTTAAGTCTTTCAGCTGGACTTGACAATCTTTACATAGTCGTCGAAAATGGAAAATCGATAATCGAAATATTCTCCGAGTCGATATTTGGGTGACCCTTCAAGAAGGATTATTCACCCACGATCCCTTTTCAACTTCAAAGGGCTAAAAAGAAGAGTACGGAAGATCTTTGAATTTGTCAGTGGTTGGTACATTATCAAAGGGTGATGAAGGTAGCCTGCTGACGGCAATTGTAGGCTGCAGTGAAGGTCTTACTATATGGTGTATTGAAACTAAAAAGGAAGTGATGAGACGAGGGTTGTCTAGTGATCCGCAAGAGGCGAGACTCAAGAAAGTAACTATAGATTGTAATCGAGAAGATGAGGCTGAGTACAGCCACAATATTTCTACGCATTACCACAGAAATGTGGCAAAAGCCCATAGGTAACGAAACAAAACAAAATACTCGTACCCTCGCGGCCCCCTCATTTCTGATCATCCTAACGCAGCAGAAAGAGTATCGTAGCAGCTCATCGCGGAAGACCTGACAAGTAGTTTGCATGCATTCTGAACGAGACCTCTAGGACTGGAGAGAGATAGCATATCTCCTTACTTTCCCCCTTTCCCCAATATTTTCTAGCTTATCATTAATTGTGAAATTGAGCCTACGGGATAGAGGTTATGTGCCTAACATGACGACCAGGACGTTTATAGTTCCCGGTCTGGTTGTAGACCAGAGAATACTATGAATCTCTCTGCGTCGGACCGTATATAGCGTGGGGTAGTGGACCGCATGTGAAACATCTTCGTATTGCCATTGGAATGATGCGATATGACGAACCAATTGGTTCTACGACAGAGGTAGGACAGATCTATTCTCATCCTGTCAACTTGATGGCCCTCCAAGATCCGCTGTACCAAGTGTTCTTCCGGCACAATACCTGCTCAGAGTCTGGGTAGGCTTGCAATACATTAGTGCTCATCTACATGCGATTATATTCGTGCCTGTTTAAGCTCAATGCCTGTTTAAGCTCAATGCATGTTCAATGTTGCAAGATCGTGGGTGAGGTGGGGTCAAGGTTTGTGTTTGCTTGCATTCGTATATCGATTTTGATCTAGGCTTGAAGCTTTACGTCCCATCCTTTGCACTTGACACAATAGTACGTTCGCCGCAAGAAACTCGTTCTGAAGGCCAGAGACATATTAAATAAATCGAAGTCGGGTACAAAATGTCGCGTTCTTACTACGGACAAGAAATCAAGAGATGGTGTTTTGATGAGGCTAGCCTAGAATTCTGAGGCCGCTCCCTCGATTGACAGCGGAAACACTTTCCGATGAGTCGAAAAGGATCGAGATTTCATCTGCCGGGGATGATTGGCTCAAGAGGCTAGAGAAAAAACGATTGGCAGCAGGCTATGAGTCACACAGATCTTCCAATAGAGCAGATTAGGGTGCCAAAAGAGAACAGCAGCGGGCTGGAGACTCGAGGCAGTGTTCAGCTTGCAAGATCAGTGGAATACAGAGGAAAAGACATTGTCGAATGGATGAAGCAGACACAGCATCGTAGAATATGTATCATATTGGACGAGATCTCAGTCCATTGCGAAGCCAGAGCCAGACAGCGAATGCTGGTGATATCAACCTTAGCAGCGCATCCAAAGTACATGTCTAGGCATCTTGTATTGCAGGGACTACTTAAGCATCGTGACGTCTAATTTCTCTAACGGTAGGAGATGCTTAGTAGTAGCGATGGTCCAATAGGTCCTAACATAATGGTAAAAATGTCCAAATACATCCAAAGGAAAGGCTCGAATTGGCTGAAGGGGAAATTCATATACAAAGCTGTTGAGCGAGGCAAAAGTCTGTTGAATGGTACTAGCGTCGTCACTCGACACTCAGAGCCGAAAAGCCGCTTCCTAATCTTGTATCGTCTTTAATCTCTGCAAAATTTATGTTCGGGGACTTTCTAGCAAATCATTTGGCGCAGATGATAACCCCATGCAGTATCCTAGAGAGTCGAGTCCTGCGTACCGCAGAATTCTACTGCAAACCGACGCGCCTGCACCCAAGATTCATTCACTTTGCCTCAACTTCTGACCAGGCTCGAATTCTTCAAGACATTCACAGACCATCCTACAAAGGACATGGTTAATTTCTGGGGAAATCCTTGCAATTCATCAAGATTTTAGTTCTTTTGATTTGTTCAGCATGATCAGGGGGCCTGCGAACATATGTCGAATGAAGTTATAGATAAGATGAAGCTAGCTGCTAGATTCAAAAGGACAACGCCTTAATGTGTCACATTACCCCATTGGTAATATATCGGGCTGAGAGGTCGAGGCATTTCCATTCCTTGCTGTGCTATGCATCTGGATTTTTGACTAAATTGATCTCGCAAACTCCGTTTGATAACTTAGTTCTTGATCTGGAGAAACAGGGAGAGTTGTATGAGGCGAAACAGAGGTGATTCAAGAAAGTAATTACAACGGTATGTAAAATAGAAAGCCATTGCTGATGTCTCTTTCATGGACCACTGCAGGTTGTGTCCCTCATCGGCCCGAAAAATTGAATTGGGCTCTAATGCTTGTTTCATTGATGGCTTATCAGGTAGTCTTAGTCATCGCTGCAGGTTCACGGTTGACAGTGTACAGACCCCTCATTCTGAGATGTTTAAGAGGTGGGTGAGGAGGCACTAAAGCCTTTCGCAGGTCAGTATGCCGATTGGTCGAACTGGGGTTTTCTCATGCATGACGCTAAACGTCGAGCTTCCACAATTGATTTGCTGCCGATCACTCATTATCTTGACGCCCCGTTTCTGTGGGAGTTTCTGCGGATACCCTGATTGGCCCTCCTGCAAGGCTATGTAGATTGATATGTCGGTGGATTATAGCAGTGAGGCTGTGTTTCCCAAACCTTTAGAAGGAGCAGGTTTATATAAGTGTTGAGGTCTGCCCTTCTCTTCCACATTGCTGTCGAGAACGAAATAATCGCAGGTTATTGTAATTGTCTCATGCCATACCATCGATCATGCAGCCCAGGGCCGCAGAGATCTGCATCCTTACCCCACCTGTCTGGGCAACGTCCCAAGAACTCCTCCGATCTAACACGATTCTGGCCGGGAAGGACAGCCAAAGTCCCCAGGGCTGCTAACCAATGAACAGAAGGGCATAATTTGTCTTCTGAACGTCTGATTGGCGGGGTCCGGCGACGAGCTGCAGCACCTTTCACCCTATATTTGGACTTCATGCTTTCAAGATGGTTGCGCTTGAGGCCAACTCTTCGGCTTACACACCAGATGGGTCGTATCCTACAGTTTTCGTAAATCTGGAAGGAATGGCTTTTACTCCTATTGAAACGAAAGCTTACGTGGAGTCCTCCATCCCCACATGAGTACACCAACAACTTTGACAGCACACCGACCCGGCTTGGCTCGACACTGATGCCTTAATTCGCCTGAAAATCTTGCGCCCCTATGGCCGTGTCAATCGCACCACGGACGCGACGCGGTGAAGAAGTGGTTGAGTGCTTTTGGCGGCACAACTATGGCTGTTCGAGAGCAAAACATCTCGTTTCTAGGACTGTGGCGATGATGCTCCTGTCTAGCTATGAAGCCATCCTCCACGGGCATTGGCAGGGTCATTCGCATGGCTTGCATGCTGCAAGAAGTCCTCCCTCGCAATCCAGCTAATTCTCGGCCCATCCCCTTATCATGTTCCCTGGAGGGACCAATCATGAAGCGCAACCGCATTCATGGCCCTGGGTCCTGAGTCCTTCGGGATTGACTTTTGGGGATGCTGAGGTTCGCTAGAAAGACCAGACTATGTTTTGAACTCGTGGAAGTCCTTCAAGTCCGCCAAAGATTTGAATCTGGCACGAGGCAGCAGTGCTGGCCAAATATCTTTCACTATCTGAAAATGGACCTACTTTTCGATTAATGTACCCTCTTTTGTTTGCCTCAAATCGCTGATCGGCCGCCGCCTTTGAAGATTTCTCGACTTTGCCAATTCTACAGAGCGGGTTTCTGGACTTTTGGCGAATTTTCTAGATTTCGCAGCGCCCAGGATGTCTTGCAATTCACTTCGTGCTCAGAGAGTGCCTTGTGCGTGAGTGCATCTGCTGCAATGGCTTGATGTAGTACTAGCTTTGCTGAAATTTGAAGCACAGATTACACCACCTCCCTCGTCCCCAACAGAAAGAGCTAGGGTATGATGGTTTTACGCTGGACGAACGTGAGATGGCTTTCAAATACTGGGTTGCCTGGATCCGTACCCAATCTGAGGACGTGTCTGCAAAGGAGCACCGGATGTGCCCGTTGCTTTGGTGTCGCGACAGCTTTGAAGATCTTGCATCGGTCTTACAGCATGTCTCTGTCTGTCCTGAATTCTCCAGCGGATGGTATTGGTGCCCCCACTGTTGTCGTCCGGAGCAATTCATGGCCGACAGTGATTTTCGATCTCGCGAAGGATCTCGACAAAACTGGCCGGGTAGGAAGAAGTCGAAGTTGAGGCGTGCCGTCAAATTTTTCAAAGCGCTGGGCCACAAGAAAGATTCGGGCGGCTCATCCAGCCTTCGAATCTCTGATCCAGGCGAGGAGCTTTTTGACTGTATTTTGCCCAAGGAAATTGATGGCAGCCCTCGCCGACTCCCAGAGCTGGCTACCGGTGATTCTGAGGCCCACGCTAGTCCGTCGAACAATAAGGGTGCTGGGAATGATATTCATGAAATAGAAACCCAACCCCGCTGTACCTCGCGCATGGACGCCGGGTATAACCTCTGCGAATTGGATTCCGGGCATATGTCAGAAACCATGCGGTCCCTTACTGAGTCGGGAGCTTCTAAGACCTCATTGGAGTGTATCGGCTCTCAATTCAGTGTGGGTGACTCAATGTTGCGTGAAAGTCAAGAGGCATCCATGCTTGTGTGCCCAATCTCGGAGGGTCACAATATACCTAATCACAACATTGATGATGGTCCACCCCCTAGAGATTCAGGAGCGTCGGTCTACACAGCGCGAGAGCCATTTGAGTCAAGGCTGTCACTTAGGGAGGTCCATACTGTTGATGTACAAGATACCTTCGCCGAGACCCTTGCTGTGCCCGAAAAGCTGTCCCCGGCCCATGAGGACCACAACTCGCCTCTCGATTGTAACATACAAGCAACCCAATCACAAGTGGATGAGCTTCGTGACTTAGTGCACGTCTTGAACATCGAATGGATCAGAAGACTTGAATTGACACCCAATCTTGAGATAAACTATTCAGTCTACTACGTACCATCACTTTTCGATACAGGTGTTCAAACCTTGCAAAGATGCTATAAAAATACATTACCGACTACTTTCAAGGAAGTCTTTGCGTTGATGCATGTCACTTGTGCTATCGTCTACCTGTTGCATGGAGACGACTCGTCGTTCGACTGGGATGACTTCTTTCAGAACATGCTGCAGTGGCGGCATGCAATGCTGGGGAGCGATGCTTGGCTGCTTGTTGAATTCGTGAACCTGTTATTGTTCCCAGAAGGATCATCAGGGACTCCCTTTGTCAGCAACGGCGGCTTGTTCAATTCCAATGGTGGACCGTTTGCGACAACGGTCCCAGGTTCACACGCCGGCATTCGGGATTCTACCACGCCTGATACTCCACAGAACATCGAAGACCAATCCTGGCAGCATGCACGACAGTCTGCCCTTATTCGAGACTTGCCGAAGACTAGTAAAGTCATCACAGAGTGTTCTCATTTTTTCCATGGTATGTGCGTTAACCCTTGACAATTTTCGCCCTCTGATGCGATCGTATAGCTTTCGAGCGCGCAGAGATTGTTGAAAGGACCCTATTCAAACCTTCCCACCTTGAGTATAGTGCTCTACAGTATGCCGCCAACATCGATGAGCTTTTCCACTGGATCATCGACCCACTCAAACGTGCGAGCGATATTGATGAGTTCCATGGACGCATTGCAGACACTGGGCTCCAGTTGCGTAATGGACTGCTACGCACTGCTCGTGAAGTCGAAGTCTGGCTGACCTCGGGCGTTAAGGTAATCCTGACTATAGTAGCCCTCTTCAACGTCTTTGCTAACGATGATCAGTGCTCTTCACACTCTCCTGAAGAGTATACCAGATACGTGAGGCTCGTTGCCGATCGATGCAACGACTATATGCAAGAGGCGGGTCCACACTGGCGCGAGGGCTTTTACGCCACAGATCTTTATAAAGTCTTGGCCATATCTCGCGAGATAGACAATAGACACAAGAGACTTGTCACTCGAGAGACACGTCAGCGGCCGGCTTCGGCACCTTTCGCACCGAGTAAAGCACAGTACGCTTTGCCAACTTCGCGGAACACAACGAGTATCAAGACGCCTACCGACTCCTCAACTTCAACATTCACCTCAGAAACCCCAATGAGCTTCTCCCAGTCCCATGCCTCTGACGACTTCTCCATGTCACCGAACTCCTCGTTCTCGCTATCATCGCCCACATCATCCACATCGACGACAGCTAGCCAGACCTTAGTCTGCCACCCATGTCTTGCGACCTTTACAGGTGAGTACCAAAAATCCAACTACGAGCGCCACATACGTACCACAAAGAGACACGGAGACAGCAACGGATTGATGTGTCAAGTGACAGGCTGTGGATCAATACTGAGTCGTTCTGACAACATGAGCAAACATATGCGGACCGTCCACCAGATTGTCGTGCCATCGAGACATCAAGGTGGAAAGAGAAGGAGAAGAAGCTCAGACGCTGGAGATTAGACTATGTTCCTATTCAACTTTGACAGAGTCAATTTGCTGGACATGGGAAATCTCTTGTTCGTTTCGGTATTCCTTGGCGCCGGACGTTTCTCAATCGCGCTAGATTGCGGTTTATAGTTCCATAATGATGATAACCCAGTATAACAAACACTCACAATGCCAAGATATAAGCATCTTATTCACCAGTATACAATGCCTTAGGGATTCAAAATCTTATCTCTTTAACGTCATCAGTACCCTCGTACGTTTTGGTGCCGCAGATCAACGCTTCAAATGCCCCCAGATTGACCCCTCGGATATGTGAGTACTAAAAAGAAGGACTTCAGTAGCCCGAGTTGTATACCGATCTAAGGCGGCAACAGCCTGCTGAAATGAAGCTTAGTCCTCGGTTGTAGCTGCGTTTGGTCCTGTGCTATCTTTGGAGATCTAGGACTCTCCCTGTTACCGGCGTCTGTTCTATGTTTGTAAGCTCGTGGGACGAGCGACTCTTGTAGGAAGACAGGGATGAGTCAATGAAAAAGATGCGCGCATTTGATTGGTCAGTCCGTATGACAGGCGGGCCTGCTCAGTGTACCCATATATCAGCTGTATCCCTCGCTTGTAGGCTGTGTCTTTAGATCTCGAATAATCAGGGACGGACAGAGACAAGGACTTCATTTGAGCCCCAAACACCAATCAGTTTTGAACTTCATCCGATAGATAGATCTTCAGCCTCGAACCCCATCTGAGGCTGCGGCTCGGCCTCCGTCACGAGTGCAAGGAGCTCTCATCCCCGCGCCGTAGATCCCCTCATCATGCCGTTGGTACCCATTGTCCAATTGTGAGAATGAATTGCTAACATGAGACCGTGGTACCAGGCCTCCCCTGACAGCCCAAAACCTGCAGCCGCTTGCAAATCCACCTAGATCACAATTGGAGGAGTGGCGCATACAGCCCATGAGACACGAGCAGGTTGCGGTTGGAGAGCCAACTTTTCGGCCGACAGAAGATCAAATGAAGGCACGTCTTGAACAGCTTGAGCGAAGGATCGGAGGAAAGGGGATTTGAGTGCAGAGTTTTAAGCCGAGTGGAAGGCTATGATAGGGTTTAGCCCTAAGTATTCGTGGCTCTCAATACTGTACCAGGGCGGCCTCACCACGACCGGAAGTCCAAACAAATAGTAATAATGCGATGCTTGATAGTACATGGAGGCTCTTGCAGTCACTTCTTTGTCGATTCTGTGATCAGAGCTATTCCTTGGTGAGGCTCTTCTTCCAAACTTTTTTATCAAGTACCCAAAGGGATCACTCTGTCATTGACCTTTACACAGGAAGCAGTGCTTTACGCACGAGGATGTAGATGGTCGGTTAAAGCAACAAGGATGGACATTTGAGTAGGGAGACATATTACCGGCAACGGACAAGTTAGGTTTTGGAAGGACAGCTGTTGGCGACATCGTCAGCTGTGTATGATCACCTCCGGCCGCCAACGTAGGGGGCTTACATAGGACGACAGCTCGACAGACTGGCCCGAATGTGGAAGACCCAACTTCACGTCGACGTCAGACTCAGCAGCGCACCCAAGGGCGGACTTCCTCAAGCTTCGCAGCCATTGACACCCCTGCTGTCTTTCATTGGTAGAAGTTCACCTCTGAAGCAGGCCCAAGACCAACGCTGAGCCCTCTTACCCCACATTGTGCCTTTCAACGTTGTTGGTGCATCTTGCATACCAAGGAAACCATGCCGTTAGTATCGCAGATTCCATTCTCGCCTCAAAAGCTCGCAACCCTCGGCCCACAGAGGACTAGAACTACTCACCGAACATTACCCATACTACTCAAAAATCAACACCTCCTTCGAATCAGCTTATACAAACCTTCCACAATCGCCACAAAACATTCTCAAAAATCTAGCAGTACTCTTCTACCACTTTCAGAACAAATTCTACGACCTCGTAATCCCCAACCCGAGCATTGAGCCAGGCGAGTCACAAGAGAAACAACAAACGTCTAGTTTCACTACAAAAGCTAGTGCACGACAGCACCCTACGAACCACCTCTATTCCCCCCCATCCCCCGACTTTCTGCACCTACAAATGATTGAACACTATCCGTGGATCAGACGAAAGCGCGATACCGACGATGTTGGTGCTTTGATCCACCCATGATAGTTGGCCTGCCCTGAACAACAACGGGTGAACACATGGAAAACGCTTGCGTCGCAGGATGATAAACCACGGGCCAGGATACTTCCTGAAAACGGACGCCTCACGCTCAAGTTTCGAGGTAGAAGGAGCAAAAAGCTGCAGCAACAGAGAAAGGCGCCAAGGCGGGCGTGCAAGCGCTCAAATACTCAATTTCTGTAGCGTGGATAGATACTCAGGGTTAGACGGGAGCTAGACCCTGTCTGTTATGACTCATTCTGCAAATTCATCTTGGGATTATAAGCAGCTACGGAGACAGATTTGCCTAATGGCTACATCGTCGGGATATAAGCTGTACAAATGGTGCAAAAAGGACGTGCTTGATAGAATGCAAGCTGTTTGGAGGAGCTTCAGGAATTAGGGCCTACATGATTGCTGTGAAGCGTTCTGTAATTAGGATAGCGCCACTGAGACGAGGAGAGCAGATGCTCCGTGGGGAAAGCGTGTTTGATCATGGGGATCTTGTGAGTATGTCAGAGAGGCGTTTCGGGAACAAGATGGGTGGCAAGAGCTATGTATTTAATTACAGGTAGATTGTATAGTTCTATGGATAGCTTGATGCTCAAATACAGCAAAGTAGGTAGGATAGCTAGCATTACTCTTGCCGGATCCCAAGAACAGATACGTGATGACGGTTCGGCGTATTTGTAAGAGCAACCATATCGAGGTTTAGCTCCTCTCGCGATGTTTGGAGTTGCAACGAGATTTATCCTCTACTTTAAATAAGAGCGTAAACGCGAGAACATAACGCTGGTAAGCTCTATAGCGGACATGCATTGGTCCCAAGGGAAGGGCACCACTCGAGGTGTTATACGCTCAGCAGGTTGTTCCAGACGGAGTTAAGCAATTTCTTGGCATCACGATTTCACGAATACACGGGCAGTGACAAGCAGCCCAACCACGCAGCGACTGGAGGTTCTAGCCTCTGCCGAGCTGACTTGTTTCCATGGAGGTAAGGTGCAGACCCTATAGCCGTATTCCCTCCGGAAAGTAGAGACGATAATGGCGCGGACCTGCAGAGTTGGGAAGCTGGCCGCAATAGAATCCCTCAGCTTCGAGGCAGCTGCTGGATCGGGGCCATTTTAGATTTCAACGGTAGTAACAACTCGTTTGAGGATGTTCCCAAGTAGGGCGTAGCTTTTCCATTCGAGTTGGATTGCCTCTGGGCCTACATTGTGAGGATCGCCGGCGGGCATGAGGGGCGACGAGGACGAGGCAGGCTTCGTTGAAAATTCCCCATTACTATCGAGACGAGCAGAAACATCGTTTTTGAATCCACAAAGCTCAACCTCCGTGTATAGCGACAGCATATCAGCCTCTTGAAGCCGAGGAGGTAGAACCGCCCACAGGCCACAGACCAGCTCTGCAAGCCCCGCGATTTCTCACGACTTTCTATCCTCAGATATAATTCAAAATGCCGTATGCCTCTCTTTTTCATGGCGGTGCATTGCCGTTGTGCTGACACCCAATGTCTTTGCAGCCAAAGAGGCCGCATTAGTGGCCAGGAGGAGGCAGCTCGTGAACGCTCGTCCCAATTGGAGGCATGGTTGAACCAGGATGAGGCGCACGAGCAGCTGGCGGTAGGGGAAAGGGTATCGCGATCGGAGGCTGAGCTGAAGAGGTCCCTCATTGGTGTCGAAAAGAAAGTCGATGGTCTTAAAGAGTGGTGGAAGAAGTGAGGACGCTTCTTGGATAGGAGAATAGAGACGTCCTGTCGCTAAGTAGGAGGGAGATATGCAGCGGGACTTTGAGTAAGCTGAGCGTTAAGCAAAAAGGAAGAAATGTCTTCGCGTGTTTGTGTGACGACCTCACGATGATACGACCTCTCGAGCAAGTCGATCTCGGGCTGGTCCATCGTTTGGCAGGCCCGAGTACTGCACCGCATGACATTTCACTCTGAATCTACTTCTGTCTTCCTCCACAGCGTGCTACCAGTTACTCCCTTGGGCGCTTGGTCCTGTAGGTTTCACAAGATGTCTCCCAGTCTTCCCACCCTCAGTTGGCAAACGATCGGGAGGGAGGTTTGTTGCTTTCATTTCTCTTCACGTTCCGCGGTTGCTCCTCGCGGAACTCCTTTGTATTGCGCGAAAGTGGTGATCAAGAATTGCCCAGCAATCATTCCGACGAGATGATCCAACTCGTTTGGTGTGCTGGCTTTAAAGCGGTCATTCGGAACGATCGGTATTAATATGCGGCCCAGCAAGTATATGGAGCAGCGTTGAGCCCCCATCACCCGGATGGTCACCCTCCTTGTTACCAACCAGCAAAGTATACTGATTGAAGACTTTGGCTTGCACGGGGCTCTCATACCGCCTCGAACATGGCATTCGGGCAGCAGCATCCTGAACAGAATGATCAGAGACGCCATTGCGGCGGTTCATTGACATTAATTGCCTGTCGATCTCGGTCCTCAGCATGCTTCCCACCTGAGACCTGAACAGGTGGATAATCCAGGAAGCCTGGGCATGTCCCTGTTTCTTGGTCCTGTACTCGATGTGTCGGAATCACTGGAGGTGTTTCATCCCGTGATGGAAGTAGGCCATTGATTATGAGTGCAGAGACAAGTCAAAATCATGAGGTCCTGTCGTTGGACGCTCGTTAGAAACGCTCGGGAAGCCAAAAAGTCAGTGAGACCATGAGACATCATTCGAAAGGGTTGGGACCTTTCTAGAGATATCATGATCTTCTTTCGGGTGCTGTTTGGATAACGACGATAATAAAACGTGGTACATCGCGGAGCTGCCGTGACAAGAGATTCAGCGGCTTTTCTAGGATAGCATGAAATGAAGAGGGAAGCGCTCAAGGGGTCGAGGAATCTGCCCTGAGACACGGCGGGTCTTGATTGGCTTCATTCCCCGGCGGACTTTATGCGGGTCAGGACTACTTTCAGCCCTACCAAGAAGCTTAAGAGGAGAGGAATCCTTCGGATAATCCTTCAGCCCTACCCGACCCCCTAGCTGCAGCTTAAGATCGGGCAAACAATTTGCAGCGAAGGGGCCCCTAAGCGAGCCGCCAAGCAAGTCCCCTGAAAGGCCCCCGAGACTGGTTATAGATATTAATACAGTACTATTCTGTATATACTGTTTCAGCAGTGGTCCAGCGTAACTGAATATTGCTGCACCTCGCACTAGGTGTAAGAATATTGGATGGCGCAGTAGAAGGGTTCACCGAAAATCATACCAATAGGACACTTGTAGGGCTGAGGCCCAAAATGCCCTTGGGCGCTAAAATTTGGCTCTAATTGGAGTCAAGCGCCCAAGGGCATTTTGGGCCTCAGCCCTACGAGTGTCTCCCATTCCTGCCCTAGAACGCTAGTAAGCAGCTGCTGATAGGTTGGCGGACCTAATTGCCGGAACTAAAATAGTAGTGCGAAAGGAGTGCAAAGGTGCGCCCTAGCTGAACTCAGCTCAGTGGCCCGCACGATTAGGTCGGCAGGCCTCTCGATTGATAGGTAAATCCTTCTAGGGCATGCTCCATCGTTTGGTCGGCGAGTTGCGCCAACGACTCAGATCAGTGATCGCTTCCTCCCTGCCCATTCATTGACGAATGAACACCCAGCAATCAGTCGAATCGGTCAACGGCTCTAGGAACACAGCTCCCAGGAATGCAGCTGGACAAGACAACCACGGAGGGATGAAAATGGGCGGAAAAGAGTAGATTCAGAGCGCTTCAGAGGGGCATCCTGCGAGAGTGACCTATGATGCGGCTTAATCATGGCTTGTGACAACAGCGGGCAATTGGCTCGGGTACAGCGAGAACCAACTACACCTCACAGGCTCTATATGGCAAAATCCCGCTTCAAGTAAGCTTTGGAAATATGCGAACACATTCAAGATCTATACAAGCGCTACAACCGGTCAGCTAGAATTCTCCGTGCTTAGTGTTTTGCCTTGGACTACCTCTCCTCTTCAAATCCTGAGGCCTGTGCATGGAACCATGGTCAATGAATTTGGCACAATAATGGAAGAGATGAACGTAAAGAACAGGACCATAGCGGATTTCCGAGTAGTATGAGAGTATAGCGGGTCGTAGCCCAGAGGTCTATGGGTTTGAGGGGTGGTAATGTGTTCGAACTTGGTACAGAGGCCTGGATGTTCAAAGAGGACGGGGAGAAGATGCTCGCGGTCCTGTTATGGAATGGGAATAGGAACAGGGGGAACATACCAGAGAAAGATATAGGGGTCTCTGATATGAACAGAAATTGGTCTATGGTCGTTGGACTTGTGATTCTATATACGGGTGTCAGTGAGAGAAGACGTGTGTAGGGTACAATCAGGGAAAAGTGGCATTATATACAGTGTATATCTATAGAGTATTTTGGGGGCAATGATGCTATTGATGTTTCGAAATCAATCCCAATTGAGCAGCTCCATAACGATCGTGTCTCGACGTCAATTGGCATATTTGAATCGAGTGTCTCTCATATATTCTTGGCTTGCAAGATAGCCGCAGGTGACAGTCTGGGCGTTGGGGAGCAAGAAGAGGTAGCTTCGCTTGCATACTTAGAGAGATTTGGTAGCCAAAGCAATGAGATTGTGCACTTTCTGGCTATAACGATGCAGGGGAAGGAGGTCGCGAATTGAGTTGCCCGGGATCGGCCGCACAAAGCTTGTTGAGGAATCAGGCACTTCGCTGAACCCATCATAGCGATAGACGGAGGTACACACATGTAAATTCCTCCTGAGTCACAAGGAAAAGGCTGCGTGGGTGGTGGTAATGATGGCGATGGCGTCCGAGCAAGAAGAATAGTGGGTAGACAACAGGGCGCCTCAGAATCATCTAGCTGATGCCCAAGTCCAGAGACTGGGGTGATGGCCACCAATCGTAATCAAAGGATGTCGATTTATTGCGTCTTCATTGTAAGATGCGTACTAGATGAAAAGCCCACATATGGTGCTGAGGTCATTCGCGGGTGGTGGTGAGGAGATTTAGCGCCTGGCTTCTGGTACCCCACCCGCGCATTGACGAGGGAATGAAAATGTGTTGAGTCATATTCAATGTTGTTGATAGCTCAAAAAAAGTCGATGTCCTGTTTCATTAGCGTTGTCCGCGCCCTTGTGGCGACCAGGAAAAGAATTAGGGGCCTACATGCCTCTTTCAGCTGAACGGTTGAAATTGGTACATACAGACCCAACACCCCTGCTTTTTCCATCCAAAATTCACGAGAAGGCCTCTGAATCATCCTAGGATATCATCACTCGATTAGACGACAAGAGCATCGCATTGAGAGCCATATGAGACGAGGATCGCATCCAGAGAGCTCATCGACGCATCCCCACGTAGCAGTCGTATACCGTGAACGCAGCGGAGGCCATAACCAATAACCCCGCGCATCATCAGAAGTGCAGGGCCTGCTTCACAATGCCGTTCGTAATCAAAGCTCATCACATTCGTGTTCGTAAGTGCTGACGCACCACATGCGCTATAGAAAGATGACCAACACCCTTCCATTGACCGCCGCGACTCTTGCGAAACTTACGGAGCCAGCGCAATCTCAGATGGGAGTGTGGAAGAAGACGCGAGAACCACACGAGCTATTGGCGGTTGGGGAGGAGACAAAGCGCGATTTCGAAAGTACTAGAAAAACTGTGCACGATATGGAGAAGAAATTTATGGGTCTGAAGAGTTACTTGAATTCGCCATTCGCTGTACGAGGAGAGGGGAAGAAAGTGTGGGAGTAGCGAGACCGTGCGAGAAGAGATAGACGGATAAATGGGAGAGAATCATAACAAGCATGTGGCCTCCCCAGGACCTTTGGTGGAATAGCACTCGACTTCTTTTGCTTTTGTAATCTTTTTCCTTTGGAGGATTTTCCTTTAGTCTTCGGATAAATCTTGGGTCTCGACGACGGGCAAAAGAGCGATGTGGTCTGACGGTGAAAAGAGAAGGGGAAGGCTCGACGCTGGACGCTGTCCTTGCGAGGATGGCATTGATAGTCACGTTCTAAGCCTCAAAAAATATCTTTGCAGCAAAAGAGTTCCAGTTTGCCGATCCAAGGGAGGCATAGTGCGCCAGGAAAGACGCTCATTTTGATGTCCCATTTCTCAAGTGTCAATGGCACCTCGAAAACTTGGTCTGAAGTCAAGTCAAATCCTGGAAGGGAGACCGCTCTTCTTGTATAGCACATAATGAACAGGAGGTTTTGCTTCGGGACATCTAAATGTCGACGCTTCAGTCTGCTGGCTCCGGCTTTGGTTCGAAAAACTTCGACAGGTCGTAAAGGAAGACGCTGCTATGTCTTTCGGCCGCTGCTGTTGCTTCGCCACAGAATTAATGGTACGAGACGAAGGGTGTTGAAAGATTGGGACCAGTCTTAACCCATACGAAGAAATGGTGATACCCTCAGAGCTGGGCACGATGTCGGCGATAGCAACGACGTCCATGAAAGAGTAGGATTGCCCTACCAACCAATGGAGTACTTCCGGACCCGCATAATATCGTTCTCGCGCGATCTCTTAGCGCCAAAGTTCAAGTTCCACAACGTGTCACAAAGTGGCTTAGTCAAATGAGGAATTAGTTCCAATTGGCTAATCATGATGCACATCATAGCGAAGCCGGGTGCCCGCAGTTTCAGGTCGCTTCTCATTCGCCGAGCCCGCCGAGCCGAGGGTGATCGATCAGCCCGGTTTCTATTGACTGATGGCCGCCAAGAGGACTCCTGCATGCTTCCGTTCGTCCCCTTGCTTCAACTTAAGCCAATCACAACTTACCTCCTTTTGGACGAAACTTTATATTGGACCTTTCCTTTTTGGGAATGGCACAATTACCTTAGCGGAAGGCTATGAGGGCTTAGAATGGTACTTGTACCGTAGAAGATAGAAGTACCACTGTAGGACTGTGAAGGTTAGGTGCTCGGTATTATTACGGTTACTAGTTCTCTTACGTACTAGTAATAGTACGTAATCTATTATTACCGTATTATAAAGAAGCGTTGTATTTGGATTAACGGGAATAGCTTAGAACGGTAAAAATACGGATATAATAAGGTACCGTAGAAGCACTGTTATAAATGCCAAGCCTAGTACTCGGGTATATAAATAACGGAGATATATCAACGCTTTCGAAAATCTAGGGCCAGAATCATTCGATTCAGCCGATTTTCTCGCGTAGGTAGTTACCTCGATGATTGCGACCGATAAGTAGGGTAGGTACGTACCTATGTACCTATGTACCTAACTGCGACTGACGAGCATAAGGCTGTTCTGAAATAGGACCCTATTTTGTAAATTACAGCTGACTAAGCAGAATTCCTGAGACGTTTAGAAAATCGTTACGCTTAAATACCGCTTGCGTATAGCTTACAGGACCGTCTAAAGGCAGCAAAATAAAATTATACGTATCACCCATTCGTACGGTAGCAGTACGGTACTATTACGGTTAGCAGGTCCCATGCCTAGCCACTAAGGTAAGGTAAGGTACTTAAGGTACCTTAAGGTACCTTATTCAATGGTGATTCTTACGGAAAGGACATTCTTCTTATCAGAATGTGATTTGCAGATCTACGGAATCAAAAGTGAAAGCTCCAATGTCAATGGTCAACTATCAAGTACAATCCACAGGACTTGAGCAAATTCATCTATTTTCGATAGCCACCTACGTGTAGTCCGAAGACTGAGTGTCTATTGAACTACGTCGCGTCGGACAGGTGTATCGTGACCTCCGAGGTTCGCCCGAGACAAGAGTATTCCTCTCAATATTCCGAGTAACGCAATGTCAACTCTTCTCAGGCTCGACATTGGATGCATGTTCTGTTCTTTGACACCAAGCGAAATTCTGTTACGTACTATTCATGTATCAGAACAAGAAAACCATGACAATACACGAAGACGTCCTCGCCACTAAAGAATACAGAGACATTGGGCCAGTCCTTTTTCAGTACATATCCAACCTTGTTTATGCGATGTCTATCCTGATCACGAAGTGCGCAATCAATTTCGCTGTGTGAGGGTCAACCCACAATGGACCGTAAAATGTCTCTGCACCTTTTAGCCAAGGATTGAGCCCGAAATCACAAGCACCGGATCTTTGATGTAGCATCAACTACAGCAGACCCGCTAAAGCTTTCATTGTCGCCACATTGCTGGTATCGATTTTTGATAGGGTTTCGAGGTTTCCAGCCCATTGCGGGGGAGACACCCTCTTGATTAGCCAGGCACTGTGGTTGCGTATAAATTTCTGGTCAACTCCCGTCTTCCTCCTCCACCATGTCCTATGCGGACTACATGTCTGGCAAAGAGCATCTGACAGAATCACTAAAACTTGGACTATGTGCCCAGCCATTCTACCTTTGGTATTATAGCGTGGATTGGTCTAGAGAAGTAAATGATCACTAGCAACCCTAAGAAAATCTTGGTATTTCCAGAATGCAATGACTGAAGGAGGAGATCATGGAACAAGTTTGTATGGGAACTACATATCCATATCCGATGTGCTGGAAATTTGCTCCGAGCATTGGTGTCAGACCATACGAGCACTGGAGCTACGGCGAACAGAGAATCCATCAAAAGCTGGGATAAGCGACTTGAGATGCCTCCTGCCATCCTTGAACCTAGCAAATATCATTCTGAGGATTCATCGCGCTAGGGGTAGACCCATCCTCGCATGTGACAAAAAACTTGTCAAGGTGAGCCCTATGAGTACCTCGGACCCGCCCCGAGAGATCTTCCAATCAGCGCCTAGAACCACTTTTGGGGGCCCTTTAGGGGGCCTGCTTAGGGGCCCCACCTTGACAAGTTTTTTGTCGCATGCGAGCCATCGTAGCCGCAACTTACGGCTCGTATTGTCCCGGGATGTCCTGGGAGCGCATATTTGGGGGGAGCGCACAGTTCGCTAAGGTACCAGCGCACGTTTCGGTACTTAGATTTGTATGGGGCTTACACCAAGATCTAAATAGCTATTTATACCCTACTATCGCCGCTATTACTAACCGCCGATTACCCCGTATATATACTCGTTTTCGACCTCCTACCTCTATCCTTTCTATACTTTATTAGTACCTTTACTATTACCTTTACTATCGCTCTTATTATCGCTACGCCGCCAGTAGCCTAAAAAGCCGATATAGTTATATAAGCCCGTCCTTAACTAAGAACTCCCTTTTATTTTATCCGCTCCGCTAGTATTTAGGCGGCGATAACCTAAGTTTATTAAAGCGTAGGAGTAAACTAAGGGCGAATTTTAGCCTCGCCGAGTAAAAGGCCCTACCCTAGAGGTAAAGATTAAGGTTGAAACTACCTCTATAAAGAAACGGTCTAAAAATAACCTTATCGCCGTTATAAATATAAACGAGCGGAAGTAGTAGGAGTAAGTTATTATTAACGCGGCGTTTTTAAATAAGTTTAGTTAGTAGTATAGGGCGGAATACTAAGGTAGAAGAGCGACAGCGATATTTAAGAGTAATAAAGAGGGTAGAAAGCGACAGCTATATATTCGATAGCGATATACCGCGCTTAGTATTTATAGTAGGACGGTAATATAGTCGATAGATAGCTACTTGATCTTGGTGTGAACCCTATACAAATCTAAGTGGCTTGGCATCCCGAAACGTGCGCTGGCACCTTAGCGAACTGTGCGCTCCCCCCAAATATGCGCTCCCAGGATATCCCGGCATTGTCCTCCTACCATTGGACTAATACACAGAAATACCTATCAATCAACTATCTGGCAGGAAACGACAGTGACTATTTCGATCTCTCCAGATACCTCAGAAGTCGCGAAGGGTTTCTGCGAGATCTTGTATCCTATACAGCTCGGCAAATCATCCCGTCGTTTAGAGATAGGCTTACGCTCCGGGCGACGCTGACTCAGCGGTTTCGACGAGCTAAAATGGCGTCGACGTACTCGCTTAAATAGTAATTGAGAGTTAAACTAAGACTATATAACTAAAAGTAGAATAGAAATACTTTATTAAAAACGATTATTAAATAAAAAGATAATAAAATAAATTAGAGATAATTTCTAATAAAAAGAAAAAATAGTTTTCTAGTAATAAATTAACTCGATTAAATTATTTTAAGTATTAATTATAGACTAGATTACTAGTAATAAAATTATCTTTCTATTATTTTCTATCTATTTTTTCTATTTTTTTCTTTTAATTTATATTAATTTAAAAATATATTTAATATAATTATAATATAATTCTATATTTTATATATATTTATTTCTAATATTTAGAAGTATTGATATAGTATTCTATTACGATCAAGGTTCGCTAAGAACTTTAGTAGATTTAATATATTTAATATATTAAGAAACTATTTACTACTCGACGTAATATATAAATTAATAAATTAGTAAATATTTAATTATTTATTTACTCGATACTAGAATAAACGAGTAAACGAATAAATAGCGCGGTTTCTTTCTTTTATATAAATTACGTACTTTTTTAATAAATAAAAACTTCGTATTTAACTTCCTTTAAAACTTTTAATTATAAATTCTAAATATAGATATTTATTAAACTATTAATTAAATTCTTTAAATTTATTTAGTTTTATTTTATATTAATATAAAGCCTATTATTCTTTAATCCTTAATACTTCTCTTTATAAATACTAATTTAAATTTTATTAATATTATATTAAAATATTAAATAGAGAGCCTTGATACTTTAAATATCTTTAAGATAAATATTTTAAAATTAATAAAGACCCTAGCTCTAAATACCTAAAATAGTATTAAAAAATATAATATTATAAAAGAAAGGGACTATATTAAGATTACCCGCCTAAATTATTATTATAAAGAGCGCGAGAAGCTTAATAACTAGCTATTATAACTCTAGTTATTCTTCGTATTTAACGAGAATACTATATTAGTTATTAAATAAATAATCTTTATAATAACCTATATAAAAGGTAATATTTAGAAATAAATTAAACTATTCTTAAAATATTATATAAAAATAGTAAATAATAATAATAACTTATTAATAAAACTTTGGATAAAGAACTTCTCTAGGTTTAAAACTAAAATTCGTTATATATTTAGATTATTTAATAAAAGTAATATAGTAATTCGTATTATTTAATATTTAATATAACGAAGGTCTATATTTAATTACTTAGTATAATTTTAATATTATCTAATATTTACGGACTAGGACGATACTACTTTTATAATAATATATCGACGAGGACTAAAAGATAATATAAAAGACGAATTTATATAAATAAAAACCGTTATAAAGGACTTTAATATATTTATAGAATAAGTAATTAAAATTAATAATAAACTATACGAATATATAATAGAGAAATATTATAACGGAGGAGTTAACGAATAAGGACGTTTAGGAGTTTATAATAATAAATATAATTCGGCTAGTCGTTACCGCTATAAAAAAACTAACCCGTATAATTATATATTAATAAAACTCGATTCCATTAAAAAGGAACTTATAAGAGGATTCTAAAAATAATAAAAAAAATAATAAAGGGGTAAAAAAATAATGAATTATTATAATTATAATAAACCGGGCTATATCGCTAGGAACTATTATTCGAAAAATATAATAAATCGATAATAATTAAATATATTTAAGAAGGAGATATTAAATAACGTAACCGGGTCCCTTAAAGATTTAATATAAAATAATACTACCCTTAACGATTTACTCGAGAAGTAAAGAGAGATTAAAAAAAAGATTATAGAAAGAATTCGAGAGCTCGAAGAACTAAATAATAATAATAATAAAACTTTAAAAAAAGATTTAGAGGAAGAATAAAAATAAGAATAAAATATAATAAATTCTAAAAAATAACTTTAGGTAATAAACTACCTCGATAATTTTAAAACTTAGTTTATCGTATTAAAAAAGAAACTCGAGGAAAAAAAGAAAGAAAAAAGATAACTCTTTAAGATTATTTATACCTATAATAAATATTACCTAAAATATAGAGAGATATATTAATTAATATATACGAGCGAATATTATAAATACTACTATAATAATTTAAAAAAGCGAAAGTATATTATAAAATTAAGATATAGTTATAATTAGTAGAATAATTACGTTAGAGATAATTATTTATAGTACCTAGTTAAGAAAAGGGAGAACTAAGTCTTCCTAGGCTACGATAAAAAATAGTAATTACGATTACAAAACTAGATAGGATATAGTAAAGAGATAAAATACTATAATTAAAACGAATAATATTATCATTTGGCCGAAGATTACGAAAGGTACTTCGAGTCTAAAGAATACTATAAATTCCTATCTTTATCGAGAAAAGACTAGTTCTTTATATTAAGAGAAAATATAAAGAGATTAACGTATTAACCTTAAAATAATATCTATATTTAGTTTAATACGGTATATATATACGAATACCGGTAAAAATCAACGGATATAGGGTCGTTATAATAATAGATTTAGGAGTAATTAATAACTTTATATCTCGAATAATAATTTAGGTAATTAATTTATTAACTCGAGAAAAAAAAGAGTAATATAAATTTTAATTAACCGACGGGTCGAAATTATTAATAAAAAGAATAAATAAAGAAATATTCTTATTACTAGTTATTATTTAACGCTATTATAAGGAAATTACCTTCGATATAATAAAAATAACTATTTATTATATTATTCTAGGAATACTTTAATTAAAGAAATATAATTTAATAATAAATTAAACGAGAGAAGTATTTATATTTCCGTATATTAAAGACGTTATTAATATAATACCTATACGCTTATAAAGGATAATTATAAATAAGAAGTCGAATTATAACCCGATCGAAGTTTATAATACTTTATCTTTATATAAAAATCCGATTCGATATATATTAATTAAAGAGGTTAATAAGGCGAATAAATTAGAATTTTTAAAAATAAAAACGAACCTCTTAATATCCTTAAAGAGTATTAATAATAGAAGTATCTCTTTTAAGAAGAGATAACTATAAAAGTATTATTTAAATATTAATTATAAGATTATAAAATCGAACTCGAATTTAATAAAATATTAATATTTAGATCTATTTACACTTTATTAGAAAAAGAACTCGGAGTATTTCGCGGGTATATTAACGAGAATCTTAAAAAAGGATTTATTTAAGAATCTAAATTACTAGTAAATTATCTAATCCTCTTCGTAGTAAAAAAGAATAAAAATCTATAATTATATATAAATTACCGAAAACTAAAAGATATTACGGTAAAGAATCGGTACTCTCTACTAAATATTAACGAGCTATAAGATCGGTTTATAATAATAAAAATCTTTATATAATTAAATCTTTAAAGCGCGTATAATTTAATTTAAATAAAAGAAGGCGAGGAGTAAAAAACTACCTTTAAAATTAAATATAGTTATTACGAATATTTAATAATACCCTTCGGATTTAATAACGCACTAGTGACCTATTAAATATTAATTAATAATATTATATAAATATACCTAGATATAATAGTAATTATATACCTCGATAATATTTTAATTTACTCTACTAATAAGGAAGAATATATTTAATATATATAGAATATCCTAATCTATTTATTACTAGTTAGACTTCTCTTTAAACTAGAAAAATATAAGTTTTATAAAGAATTAATTAAATTCTTTAGGTTTATAGTTAATATTAAAGGTATTTATATAAATCTTAAAAAGATTAAAAGTATTAAAGAATAACTTATATTATATAATATTAAAACGGTATAAAGTTTCTTAGGATTTACGAACTTTAATAGGAGGTTTATTAAGGACTATTCTAAAAAAATCTTATTATTAATAGATATTATAAAGAAAGATATCGCTTTCTCGTAAAGAAAAGAATAATAATAATCTTTTAAAATATTTAAAGAAGTTTATAAAAAACCGCCGGTACTATATTCTTTTTAAAATAACGAACTAGCTCGAATCGAAACCGACGCTTTAAATTTAATAATAAATACTTATATACTCTAATAAAAAGACGATAAATAATACCCTATTATATATTATTCCAGAAAAATATTATTAGCGGAATAGAACTATAATATTTATAATAAAGAATTACTAGTAGTAGTATCTATATTAGAATAATAACGGGTATATATAGAAAGTTACTTAGACCTTACTATTTTTATAAACTATAAAAATCATTTTAATTTTATAATAATAAAGTAGTTAAACCGAAGGTAAATTAAATAATTAAAATTATTAGGATAATATAAATTTAAAATCTTCTATACTTTAAAAAAGGATAACGATCGCGCCGATATATTTAATAGGCGAGAAAATTATATAGAGGGTAAAAACGTAATAATATAACTAATTCTTATTTAATAATAAGATAGATCGTTAGTTTTTATTAAAGAACGAGATTAGTATCTAGAGGTTTATTAAATTAATGGTTAGGTTTATTAAATCATGACCTAACTATAATATAAAAGTAGATTAAGATAAAAGATAAAGGACGAAAACTAGGGTAGGGCTAGCCGTTATCTAAATAAAAACTAGTATATAGAGTATTTATTTATTTTCTATCCCGACTATATTAAAATAGAAATAAGGAAACTAGTTTAAATTTAAATTAAATTTAAAATAAATTAAATTAGGTTAAAATAGTTTAGACTTAAATTAAATTTAAGGTAAATAAAATTATATTATAATAATAGCCCCCTCTTTAAAGTCGAGCTCCTACGAGATAAATAAATAATTAATTTAATTAATTAAATTTCGTAACCCTAAATCTTATTTAAGGTTACGAAATAGTTAAAATAAAAACGTATTAAAATATTCGAGTTATTAATAGTAATAGATAAAGGATAGGACGGGGAATAAATAGTAGTATATAGATAAAACTAGGCGTTAACGTTATTATTTATAGACGATAACGGCGGGGCTAGGCTATAGGGTATTATCTATTTATATAATAATATAAAGTATCGGTCGAAGCCGATACGGAATGATAACCGAGGGGATAATAACGGATAGGGAATAAATTATAGTATAAACGGGGGTATATTATAGAATAGGGTAGAGATTACTTTCCCTTCCCTTCCCTTCCTTAAAGGAAGGGGAAGGGAAAGAAAGGAATAAATATAAAACTATTCCCTTTCTTAGTTTAGGGAAGGGAAGGGATTCTTTATTATTCCCTTCCTCCCTTTTTAATAAAGCTAACCTTATATAATTTATATATATATATATATATACCTTATTAATTAGGATAATAATTAATATAAATAATTAATATCTTTAGGGTCGCTAATAGCGTGTTATTAATTATATTAATTATTATTCCTATTAATAGGCTATATCTACGCGTATCTTTAAAGTTATTATAATAACGATAATATAAATAAAGTATATTAAGATTTAATAGCGCGATTAAATAGATTAATTATTATACTACCCTCGATCTAAATAATTAATATATACTATAATATCTTAAAACGACGAATCGTAATTATCTATATACTAATTTCTAATAAGTATCCTTTATATATAAAATTATATTAATTTTTATATTAAGCCCTCCTTTAGATTCTATCCCTTAACGAATTTTATTCTCGCTTTAATTACTAATATTTATTTACCCGTTTAATATTTTCGTTAAAGTTTTTAAAAGTCTAATATCCTTCGCCTATAAAGTAATATATTTATTATATATAATATATAAATTAGTTACTAAATAATTTAAATTATAGTCTATTAAGGGATAATATAGGAAATAAATTTATTAAAAAATATATATATTAAATAACCTTCTATAGTCTTTTATAAAGTATTAATCGTATTACTCTAAAATCGTATATCCTTAAAAAGGTCTTAGTAATAAATCTCGCGGACTAAATACGAAAAAAGTACTTTTAGAATTAATAAATTAAAAGTTTTCTAATATCTTTTAATTTCTCGGAGTATTTTCGTTAATAAGGATTAGTACCTTAATTAAGATAAAAATAATTAATAATAATATAAAATTTACTACCCGGCTTTATACGTCGTCGGGTAGATATAAAAATCTAATTTATCTTTCCCCTCTTATTCCGCTTGGCCTTAAAGATACGAGAAACGGCTTTATATAGAAATTTACTAAATATTAATTTTATAATAGTTTTACTACTAGGTAGAGGTTAAATTAATAAAGGATTAATACTTAAGCCCTCCCCGTTATTTTATAATATTATTTAAATTAACTAGAGGCCTTTTCCTTTCCCTATTTATATATATTAATATATTATTTATATAGAATTATAGAGGGGAAAATACGTACTATTTCTAATTATATTTATATATTTAGATTTATCTTTAAGTTTATTTTTAAATTTATTTTTAAATTTACCTTTAAATTTAAATTTCTATATTTTAAAGACTTTATAAATAATTAAAAATTAATATAAAGATTACGATAAGACTGGAAGGGAGGTAATATATTTATTACCTTATAGGGTCTCTAAATTCCTTTAAGGCCGGTCGCGTCTATTAATAATTATATCTAAATTTATAAATTAATATAAAGATTAAGATAAAGCTAGGATATATAATAAAATAATAAATATTTACTCTTAGTTATATCCTTAGTATTCTTTTCCTTTATAAGTTTCTTATTTTTTACTACTTATTAAACTTCTACCTAATAAGTAGTCGGGGCGTTAAATTCTAGTTTAATATTACTTTTAAATTATCGACGAGTACTAAAAAGTATTATATTAATATTTAATACTATATTCGGTAGTAACGGATCCTCGTTTATATCCGAATCGATTTCCGAGTCCTAGAAAAGATATTCGAATCCTTAATCTATATAATTTCTATATACTACGTTAGAATATTTATAATTATATATTAAATTCCGGTTTAAATATAATGTATACGACCCTAAACCTAAATTAATTTAATTATTAAGATTATCCTTATCTTTATCCTAATTTACTTCTAGTATTATAAGACTAGTTTAATTCGATTCGTCTAGTTTTTTTTATAATACCGATTTTCCTTTCTTATTTAGATTCCTTAATAATATTAATATTTCTTTACTCTTCGTACGACCCTCCTCTTTATCCTTATCTTCGAGAATATAAAAGAGCTTATTCTACTTATAATATTAATACGCGTTAATTAGATTAGAGCTACTATATAAGTATAAATAATAAATAACCCGATACTCGTATTCTATATAAGACTAATTTAATTCTAAACTACTATTATTATTAGGCTAGTTTTTACGATTATACTAATTATTATCTTATATTATTTCGTAGGATATTAATAAAGTATATAATATAGGTAGCGAATTAAGGGGTTCTTAATTTTATTAATCTCTAAAAGATATTTAGAGGCGATTTTCATAAATAAAATTAAAAATATTATATCTTATCCCTCCGACTCCTAGTAATTAAGGTACGGTTTATTATATTTTATATATTTCGTAAATATAATTTACTCTAGAATTTATATTAATAACTTTATTTATAACTAAGGATCTACTATAAGGCCTAGTCCCGAATAAAAGATTTATAATATAGGCGACTATATTTAATAAATTAAATTAATATAATTTATCTTAATCTTTATTCCGGTAATCTTATATTTATTTTAAATATATCCGATACTATAAATCTATCGCCCTAAAGAGGAGGTATTTACTATATTAAATATATATAATTAGTACTATTAGTAATAGTATTAAAAGTAATAACTTTACTTATTTAACTTCGAGAGGAAGTATAAGAGGTATTTTCTATTCATCGAATTAATACTATTTATCCTAATCTTTGTCCTAATAGTTATACTAAATAATAATTAAATTTATTACACTATGACTCCGATAATTAGATACGTTATTAGGTAGTAGTAAAATTTAGTTTAAATCGAACTTACTTAGAAAAATAAATATAGAGATAAATATAAGGATAATAATAACTAACTAGGTTATTAGTAGCTAATTATACCGATCTTTATATATATAATATACTGAATATAATTTCGAATTAAGATTAACGCTTTTCTAATACCGTAGTTAATATAATTTAGGTATAGGTAAAAATAAAATAAGAAATAATAAGAATAATCGGATTTATAATATTAAAAGCGGGATTCTTAGTTATTATTTATTTTGGTTTATTCTTCGAAGTTATATACTTTCGTTAAAGACCTTTATCTTTCTACGAGCTCTCGTATCGTAATATATTAATATATAAACTAATTATTCGTGCCATTATTAAATAATTAATTAGATTATTTTACGATAAAATCGTAAATATTTATTTATTAATTAATCCCTATCGGAATCTACTACCTTAATACTTTATAATAATCTTTATATTAATCCTTAATAAAGATCCTATCTCCTAGCGAAACCCTTTCTCGCTTTAATTATTAATATTTATTTACCCGCCTAATATTTTCGTTAAAATCTTTAATAATTTAATATCCTTCGGCTAAAGAGTAATACGTTTATTATATATAATATATAAATTAATTATTGAATAAATTAGATCTTGGCTTATCTAGGGATAATATAAGAAATAAATTTATTAAAGAATATATATATTTAATAGCCTTTTATAGCCTTTTATAAAGTAAAAATATATTATTTTAAAATCGTATATTCTTAAAAAGGTCTTAATAATAAATTTCGCGGACTAGATATAAAAAGGGTACTTTTAGAATTAATAAATCGAAAGTCTTCTAATATCTTTTAATTTCCCGAAGTATTTTCGTTAATAGGGATTAATACTTTAATTAGGATAAAGATAGTTAAAGATAATATAAAATTTACTACCGGGCTTTATACGTCGTTAGGTAGATATAAGAATTTAATTTATTCTTCCCCTCTTCCTTTTTAGGGCTTAAGCGCGGTCTTTAGATAAAAGTTTAAATAAAGCTTTAACCGCCTATATTCCTATAGAAATCTAATTAATAAGTAAAGAGCCTTAAGATAAAGGCGTAGTTAATATTAATATCTAGAAATTAATATAAAAGTTATAATATATTTAATATAAGGAAAAAACTTATAAATTTAGATACTTTTAATACTTTTATATATAAGGTTTTATACTTTAGGACCTTAATAAATTATATACTATTAATATAATTATTATAATAAAGTTAAGATTAAGGTAAATTATTTATTATTTTACTTTACTTTAGTCTTTTCTAAAGAACGTCTACGTCTCGAAGGAGCCTCTATAATAACGGATTAATATAAAGATTATAATAAAGTTAGGATATATAGTAAAATAACGAATTTTTATCTTTAATTATAACTTTAGTTTTTTATATTTTATTTACCTTCTCTTTCTCTTTTACTACTTTTTAACTTATCTTTAAATTCCTGAAAATTACCTAGCGAGTAATATATATTTCCTTAATAATACCCTTTAAATAATTAAGAGGTATTTCGCCCGTACTAGGTCTCGGTGAATTATTTTTATTAATATAAGAGATCTACTTTAATTACTTATTATTACGGGTTTTATCCCGATCTTTATTTTAATCGGAAGGGTCTTAAATATCCTCCTCTATTATTATATCTTTTATAATTTAATTATTATAGGAGTAATCGAGTATAAAGTAATTTAAATTATTCTACCGGTAATTTCTATACCCTCGGAAAATAAGACTAACTTCTTTTAAGTAAGAGTATAAAATATACTCTTTTATATAATTTATATAAGATTTAATATTATCGAATTTAGGTTTATTTTAATTATTTAAGGCCGAATCGTCCTAATCCTTATCCTAATCGTTATTCTTTTAATAGTCTTCGGGTATTACTAGTTAAATCTAAATATTATTCGAGGAATTAACTAGATAAGGATAATAAAGATATATATCCCTTATTTTATAATCTTACCTTTCGATAACGTATTCGTAATTATCGTATTAGTATTTTTAGTATAGCCGTTAATACTTAGGATTATCCTTAGTTTATTCGTATATATTATTATTATTTATATAGTTTATATAGCCTTCTAACCTTATTACGTTATTATTACTATCGACGGTCGCCTCGTTATCGTCGCTAGTATTATCGTTATTTTTAATTTTAATATTTTTACTTAAATTATATTTAATATTTTCTATTTTATTCCTAGATATAAATAATTTATATAATTAAATAAATATCGGTTAAATTATATTCTTTAATTTAGAGTAGATAAACTAAGAGAATTAATCTAGCGTATCTAATTAATTCGTATTAACGATATTATCGAAGTCGATTTATTCTTATATAGGACCAAATAACTACGGTTTATATATTTCATTAGAATTATTTATCCTAATATTTATACCGTAAGATTTACCGGAAGATTAAAGTTATTTTATATATCTTCTATTCTAAAGCCCTAGTATTTAGGCGACTATTATAGACTTTATTAATATTATTTATTTTAATCTATATCTTAATAATCTTACCTCTTTATATAATAAATTAATTACTTTATAATTTAGGGGCTAAAGAGTTATTTTCTATAAATTAAATTAATATTAATTATCCTAATCTTTATCTCAATATATTTACTTAGTATTTTAAATACTAACGATTATACGATTATAATAACTTAATATCTTATTAACTTATAACTTATTTTTATTTAATTTCACTTTACTTATAAAGACTAAAGTACGGATAAATATAAAGAAAATTATAACTAATTAGTTTATTAGTAACTAAATATACCGGTCTTATATATATAAATATACTATATAGTATTTTAAATTAAGATAAATACTTTTTTAATAACGTAGTTAATATAGTTTTAGTATAGAGGAAAGCGAGGTTATAAATAAATAAAATAATCGGATCTATAACGTTAAAAGCGGGATCCCTAGTTATTATTCACTTTATTTTTATAATAAAAAGTTATACTCCTTCGGTAACGACTTTTATATTAAAATAATCTCTTATCCTATCTCGTATTAATAAACTATAGTATTAATCGTAGTAGTTATAAACGATTAATAAATTATTCTAAAATATAATCGAAAGTCCAAAAGTTTATAATTAAGTTTAAATTTCGTAATAAAAGTAACGGTACTAGTTTAATTAATATAAAGATTAAAATAAATATAATAAAGCGTTAATCTTCGGATATTAATTATAATATATTCTTACCTAGTATATATAACCTTTAATCGCTATATAAACTATATATCCTTCGGGGCTATAATAATCCGCTTATTATAAATCGCGTAAAGATTAGTTACTACGATTAAGATTAATACTATATATTTATAAAGATAATATTAGGTTATTTACTCGCGAGTTTCTTAATTAATATCGCCTCCGAGGCCTCCTATAACGCGTTTAGACCTATAAACTATATACGAAAATAACGTCTATAAAAGGTGTGTGTAATTTCGCGTATAAAGCGCGTAAAGGGTAGCTTCGGGATTAAAAGATTAATAATCTTTTAAAAAAACCTAATTTCTTATAAAGTAATAACTAAAGAGTTAAATTAAATAGTATTTTAATTATAGAGGTCCTATTAACTACCGCTCTTTAATCTTTTATTTTATACCGCGACTTTCTTTACCCGAGGTTTCCTTATATATATTTTTTATATATTAAATACTTTCCTCGCTACCTTTAAATTCCGTTATATTCTTAATAATCGAGGGCTTTAATTTACTCTCGCGTTATTATTAAGACTATCGAGTAACTTAAGGTTAATATCGGCTACGCTTTTATTAATAACTAGAAGTATAACTATTAACTTAAATTAATAAAGATTTAATTAAATCTTAAAAGAAATTTCTAAAAGAGGGTTAGAATATTGATTTACTACGTATTTAAAGTTATTTTTTAGTGGGATATTAACCTAAAATGTATAAAATAAATATAAATCTATCTCTATAATCTTCCTATCCGGTATTAATATAATTAAGTTATAACTACCGTATATAACGTACCTCTATAAACTATATAATCGTAAAAGAGTTAATAATTTCTTTTACTTTCCTACCTTCTTTATTAATTTCTAAAATACGTATTTAGAATATCTTAAAGTAGTAGCTTCGTTATTAATAATTTTATATCTAATAATTAATATTCTTCTACTTTTAATTTAATTATTTAAGATACTTCTTTTATAAAGAGCTTAACGACTAAAGGTTCCGATAAATACTATTATATATATATAGTAGAAATAGCTACCGTCTTTCTCGAATAATTTTATAAATAAGAATAGTATCGTACCCAAAAGATTAAGTAAGAGAACTAGAAATATAAAGATTATATATTTAATTTCTTCTAGATATCGCCTAAACCGGCTCCGGAATAAAAGTTCTTCTATAACGATACTATAGTAGGTATAGGGGAGCCGAGAAATATCTATAAAGAATATAACCGAATAATCACGAGGATCAACGCCTAGAATAATATGAAAACGTATTTTATATTAAATTAATATAAGAGGAAAGTTTTATACTTAAGTATAAAACCGATCTAGACTATACTATTCTTTAGAGACTAGGTATATTCTAACCCGTTTAATATATAAATATAAAGATTAATATAAATACTTATAATCTTAATTATAGATAAGTAAAAGAAAGATTAATATACTATAATTTAACGGCCGAGAAATAATACTTAAGGATTTCCTTAAATTATTTATATAAATAATTATCGGGTTTAGGCTCTCCTTACGATCTATTAATAATATCGATATATAACGAGTATTTAAATACGCGAATTCGTTAATTACTCTCCCTTCTATATCTATAATTAAAAATCATATTATAAAGAAATATAACGATATTTAAGATTAACTCCTTCGGAATTTACTTAATAATAATATAAAAGTTATTATAATACTAGACTTATAGTCTTCTAAAAACCGATAAAATTATATAGTTATAAATATATACTTCATCGATTAATGATAATAATACCACGAGGTACTCCTAGCTTTTAAGTATATAAAGGGAAAATATAATAATATTAACCTAACTTTATACCTAAGCGTTATTATTCATCGTTATAAATTAAAGGATCGGATAATATTAATTATTATAGATAATATCTTTAATAATAATAGTATATATTAAGCCCTCGAAACTATATTACCGGAGGAAAAAACCTAGTTTTTAACTATAAAAAAAGAACTAGAAGATAAGATCCGCGATTTCTATAATAATTAAAATACTTTTACGAATACTAGAATTCACCGCGTTTTATATCTTTTATATATTATTTAACTAGGCTTAAAGGAACTTCTTAAAATAATTAAAATCTTATTAATAAATAAAGACTTTTAGAAGAATTAAGACGATAAAATAAATAAATAAAAACTTTCTAAATTAAAGAAAGAACTTAAAATCCCGTTTACTTTAATAAAGATACTTCCGTATTTTAAATAATATATTAATTATTATACCGATATCTATTTCTCTATTAATATTAAAGGATATAAATTTATAAAACCTCTATTTATTTTAATAGAAGCGGTTAACGGCGCGAGCGCTTTTAGGATATCTAAAAACGGTTAAATAATAAAAAATATTAATTAACCGGGCCGAATTAGGTATAAAAGATATATAATAAAAAATATCGAAATAAATTTACGATATTAAAACTCTTCTAGGACGTAGCGACTAGATAGGATTTAATTTATTATATATTAATCCGCGCCCTAAAGCTAAGGCCGGCGTTAGAGGAATTTTTCTATAAATAAATAGAATAATTATAATTAAATAAAGATGAATAGACTTAAATGTGGTACCTTATCGAACTTTATAAACCGTTCTATTAATATATATAAGCGATAAATATATTATATACGCCGATTATTTATATAACTTTTTCGGTTTATAACGCGTTATTTAATTATTTTAAGAGTAAAAAAGAAAAGTTTATAAAAAAAACTATACTTTAAAAAAGGTCTATACTAAAGGGTTTAAAAAAGACGTAGGATAAATTTAATTAATATTATTCTTAGACCCAGTTAACCTTAGGCGGGTTATATAGTATAATAACTCTTTTAGAATTAATTCGAAAGATAATTATATTTAAAGACTAGGGATAGAATAAAGAGACTAAATAAAAATAAAAGAATTTCTATTAAAAATAATTTAAGGAGTAATTCGACCGGCGTTTATAAATTATTTAATAAAAGAGAATTTATACTAAAAGAGACGTCGAGGTAGATAATCTTAAATATCTAATTAAGGGTAAAAATAAGGCGTTATCGAACCCGAAAAATCGGAGTAAAGAATTTCGAAAATACCGGGAAGCGAGTAAATCTTTTATTTATATTAATCTTTATATCGATAAATATATCTATTAATTATATATAGCGTTTAGTAATAACGACGGTAAATTTATATTTAATAAATAAAAAGACCTCTCGTTAATATTTAATTATCTTTTTTATACGGCCCGTAATATCCTAGCCGTACTTTATACGGGCGTTAAATATAAGTA